>ENA-OQHA01000242-OQHA01000242.1-human-gut-metagenome-genome-assembly--contig:-NODE-242-length-29499-cov-4.569794_pt1 | contig 29499 bp, 39 predicted proteins | sample MGYA00242558_ERZ504707 | MGnify/ENA primary metagenome ERZ504707 (study PRJEB26092, sample SAMD00036197) | human gut metagenome | host: Homo sapiens | study: EMG produced TPA metagenomics assembly of...
ATAGCTTTTTTTAATATTTCAACAGCATCTTTAAGATCTCTGTTTTCTTTTTTTAGACGTGCTAGTTCTTTGGCTTCATCACTTGAAAAATTGCCTGATCCTCTGAATAAATTACTATCTTCATTTTTAATCTTAGCTTCATCAAACTGTTTGCACCATCTATGGATTGAACTATTGGAAACTCCTAGATTATCAGCAACCTGTTGAAAAGTAAGTTCAGGATGATCTTTTCTATATTGAACTGCATCCAATTTAAACTGTTTGTCTATCACTTTATTTTCTGACATGTTTAACACCTCTATTTTCATGTTTCAGACTAGTATTCTTTCGAATGTTTTTCAATTCTTTTTTTAGATATTTTCTCTATTTGACTGGCACTAAATTTATACTAGCCCAATCGGAGACCCTGGAGACCTTGAATATACATTCAAGTATGACAACAGCAAAGCAACATCTTCATACAGATTAATGAGGGAACTAGAAAAAACAGGGGCTACCGCAATGTTCAAGGAAACATTGAAGGACGGCACTACAACTACATTCTCAGGACAGGTCACTGTTAAAAGAGCGGGCGGTGGTGTCAATGATGCTATTGAATTTACTGTTGCAATCGCATTACAGTCTGAACTCACTATTACTGATCCATCAGAAGCAGCAGCATAGAAAGGAAGATATAGATAAATGGTAGAAAAAGCAAAAAGAAAACCGTTCATTATTTGGAAAATCGGTGAAGAAGAATACAAATTAAAACTGACAACAGGAGAAATCTCTAGACTAGAACAGATGTATGGTGGAAGTCTTATCAACCTTCTTAATACAGAAACAGGCATGACACCATTATGCACTATGCTGGACATCACACATGGTGGTCTTCAGAAATTCAACAGCAACATCGACAGAAGCGATGTGAATGATATGTTTGATAGATACATCGATGAAGGTGGCTCACAGACAGAGTTCCTTAGTGATGTTCTTATTCCATTGTTCCAGGTATCGGGTTTTTTCTCTGGGGCTCTCGAAACGAAAATGGAAAAGGAAATGGCGGAAGAAGAAGAATCTCTAGAAGATATCCTGATTACAGATTACATATACAAGGCGGTCTATGATCCAGCGCTTGATGCTGGAGTAGACCCCTTTTCATTTTGGAATTATTCGTTAGATGAGCTATTCGATATTATTTCAGCGCATGAAAGAAGAAAAAAAAGAATGGTGCGACAGGAAGCGATATCTCTTCAGATACAGGCCCTTCAGATAAGGGATTGTATTTCTGCTGTCCTTAATGGCAAGGATGATTCATTCACTCCTGCACAATTGTGGGACTTCTATCCTTCACTTTTGAAGAGGATAGGAAAGAGTTTGAAAAAGAGAAGGAAAGAAAAGAGATTGCAAGCGCTAGATCTTCTCGTATTGCCTTCAGTAGAAGACATAATGAAGCACTAAGAAAAAGAAAGGCGGTGATGCAGAATGACGGTAGAGGAACTGCAGATAGTAATATCTGCACAGACGAAATCAGCGAAATCAGAACTGAACAGCGTGAAGAATGAAGTCACCGGCCTAAAGAATCATGTTGATAAGGTCACAGGCTCAATTGGCAATTCATTCAAGAGTATCCGCAATATTGTGGCGGGTCTTGGTATTGCTTCTCTGATTAAATCAACGATATTAGGGAATGTTGATGCTGCAATCAAGAGAGTCGATACTCTTAGCAATTATAGCCGTGTGATGTCGAATCTAGGTGTTGGGAGCGTTCAAGCGAATGCATCGATACAGAAACTAAGCAATAAGCTTATTGGACTTCCAACAACCTTGGATGATGCATCAGGCGCAGTACAGAGATTCACATCAGTAAATAGTAACATCTCTAGATCAACAGATATGTTCCTTGCACTTAATAATGCTATTCTAGCAGGCGGTGCAAGCTCTGAGATACAGAAATCAGCCTTAGAACAGTTGTCACAGTCATATGCTAAGGGTAAACCTGATATGTTTGAATGGCGTTCAGCGATGACTGCAATGCCTGCACAGATGAAACAGGTGCTGAGGCCATGGGTTTTGTCAATGCTTCAGCATTAGGCGAGGCATTAAGAAACGGAACTGTATCTATGGACCAGTTCATGAATACTCTTATGCAGTTAAACACTCAGGGCATTAACGGCTATCAGTCATTTGAGGAACAGGCAAGAAATGCGACAGGTGGAATTTCTACATCAATCGCTAATATGAGAACAGCTATTGTTAGATGTATGTCCGAAGTAATGAATACAATCGGGCAGTCTAATATTGCTGGATTCTTTACTAATATTGCAAAGGCAATTAACTCATGCGTCCCATATGTTGTTGCATTCACTAAAGTTGTTATGGTCGCCGTTGGGTATCTGACGGCACTGTTTGGCGGCAAGTCAAAGAAGTTGAGTTCTTCTTTTGGTGGAGTGTCAAACAATGCTAAGAAGGCAGCAGGAAACACAGGGGCTCTTGCAAAGAAAATGAACGATGCTTCCGACAGTTCGCAGAAGCTTTCTAAAGGCGCAAGCGGAACAGGAAGAGGATTAAAAAAGGCGGCAGGTAATGCTTCTAAGCTTAAGAAGGAATTGAAAGGAGCTCTTGCTGGATTCGATGCAATCAATAACATCAATTCAAGCAATGGTTCAAGTGATCCATCTTCAGGTGGCTCAGGTGGTTCGGGCGGTGTTGGTGGTTCCGGCGGTGATATCGGCGGATTCAGCATGGATGACAGTGGTGCAGAAGAACAGAAAGGGCTTCTTGAAGAAGTAGACAAGCAGTTAGAAGAAATCAAGAAGAAGGTTGCGGAATTCTTCCAGCCATTAAAGCAGTCATGGGATAAGTTTGGTGCGCCGATGATTGCAGCTGCAGTATATGCATTTAATGGTGTCAAGAATCTTCTTATGGAAATCGGCAAGTCAATGTATACAGTGTGGGAAAACGGCACGGGCGCAAAGACTGTTGAACTGATATTGAAGATATTCACTAACATCTTCAAGATAATTGGCAATATCTCTCAAGGATTGGCCGATGCATGGAACACTGCAGGCCTAGGTGATTCAATCATCCAGCATTTATGGAATATGTTTAACTCTATATTGAAGATCATCAATGAGATTCTGAAAATTGTGAGAGATATAACTAAAGCGATTGACTGGACTGTAGTACTAGGTGCAGTGAATGTGGTTCTTAGTATCATTGATGGGCTATTCTCTTTCATAGCAGATAATGTAGGTCTTATTCTTGGCATTCTTTCCGCTATTGCTGGATTATCATTGTTTTCTACTCTTGCCGGAATTCTTGGCACTGTTATCACACAGATACAGCTTGCAGTAGGAGTATTTTCAGGTTGGGCATCGCTTGCAACTGCATTGAGCGGTGCGTTTGGAATTCTTCCGCAGATATTCGCGTCTATTGTAATGGCTGTGAATCCTGTAAATGTCATCATTGGGGCAGTCATTGCTACAGTGGTAGACTTATGGCAGAAGAGTAAGAGTTTCAGAGATGATATAGTAAGCATTCTAGGAAATATCGCCACTATTGTTCAGAAGGTATTTCTAAATATTGTGGCACCTATCATTGATACAGTTGGTAAAATCATCATGGATTTTGTGGAAACTGTTCTCAAACCGTTGTGGAACGCATGGGAGAATGTATTCCAGAGCATAATGGGATTATTAAGTGATTTTCTGAAGTTCGCCACACCTATATTCAGCACAATTCTTGATATTCTAGGACCTGTATTCGAATTGGCCTTAACACTATTGAGAGGTGTATTTGATATGGTATTTGCTGCAATCAGAGGAATTATTGAACGTGCAGACAAAACAATCTGCGAAAGAGTCAACAATATCAGAGAATTCTTCCGTAATCTAGGTGAATGGATGGAAGGAACTTTCGGTTTCAAATGGAAGAATGTGTTTGAAACGGTTAAGAATGTCGTCAAGGCGTTCAGAGACTACATGGGTCCTATCATTAATTCATTGGAAGTTGTTTTCTTGGGTCTTACTAGCTTTATCAGTGGCGTGTTCTCAGGCAACTGGAGAAGAGCGTGGTTTGGTGTCAGACAGATATTTGAGGGTATTGTTTCCGGATTAAGCAACATCTTCAAGGCTCCATTGAATTTCATGATTGATGGAATTAACAAATTCTTAAGTGGTATCGGCAAGATAAAGATTCCTGACTGGGTTCCTGGAGTCGGTGGAAAAGGATTCTCTATCCCTAGGATTCCTAGACTAGCAAAAGGTGGTATCGTAAGTGCATCCACTATCGCCAATATTGGTGAAGCAGGAACAGAAGCAGTAATACCATTACAAAGAAACACACAGGGACTTGATATGATTGCTGAAAAGATTTCAGAAAGATTATCACTTTCTCAAAATGACGGCACAGGCGCTACTTACGTCATTAAATTAGTGCTTGATGACGGCAGAGTAATCACTAAGATGGTGATTGACAATATCAAGGACTATGAAGCACGCACAGGAAAGCCTGTATTTGACTATTAGGAGGTGGAATAAATGGCAGATGAAGCGAAAATCAAGATAAACGGAACACTTATTCCGACTCCTTCAGAGATTAGCGTAGAAATCAATGATCTAGATTCGGATAGTGTCAGACCTGTATCAACAGGCATATTAAGAAGAAATAGAATACGTTCTAACATGCTTAAGATTACATGTACATATAAGTTGAATACATTTACAGATGTAATGAATATTTTGAAGGTACTCACTCCGGCAGAGTTCACGGCAGAACTCTACATTCCTGATCATGGTATCAGAGGAACCAAGAAGATGTATGCTTCAAATAAGAAGTACAATTATAAGAGAGTGCAGTCTGGTCTAAAGGCAGATTCATTCTCTTTCTCTCTGATTGAGGTGTGATTATATGCTTATAAAGTATGGAGAGACAAATGTAACGGACAGACTTCTTGATTATAAGATGTCTGTCTCTTTTGCTGACTGCCGTATGATAGGCAACGTTCCATCAATTGAATTGACAATGAAGTTCGATAACTATGACGGCATTCTTGACAATATCGACATCAGCAAGTACTGGGAAGTCAAGGAGAATGATGCATCTGATACAAGATATTTCAAGGTGTATGATCAGCCGGAGAAGTACACCAAGGAACTTACTCTCAAGATGTATGACAACAACTATTCTCTTGACAAGGCATACGATACTAAACTGTCTTATCCTGTCACTATAAAAGACCAGCTAGACGAGATTGAAAGTCTGACTGGTCTTTCTATTATTCGTGAAGGAATACCGCAGTACGTTCTTGATAAGAGCGTATCATGGTATGATAACACGATTGTGATAAGAAACTATCTTGGGTGGATTGCTGAACTGTTTGGGGCTAATGTCTATGCAAAGGGAATTGATTCTATTAGATTTGTTCCAATTGAAAAGACTGCATTTGCAACTACACAGGATTTAACAGATTATGAGAAGAATGAAGTGTATACACTCACAAGAGTATATGCTGAAAATGGTCTCAATCCTCTTTCTAAAGGCGACGAAACAGGAAATACGCTATTTATTGATTCAGCAAATCTATATGCAGATGAACAGAGCATTATAGACAGCATCTATGACAGACTTAAAGGATTGACTTTCAATCAGGTGAAGAATGTCACAATGATATCTGTTAATAATCTTCTTCCTGGTGTTCTTGTCAATTATAACAGTAATGAATTCACTTTCTTTGTATCTGATCTAACTGTCAGTTACAAAGGTGGACAGTTCTCTATGTCTACGGTTGACGGCAGTGTGACAACAAAGAATGAAGAAAAGACAGTGAATCGTGTATCTAATACAACACGAATCAGAAAGCTGCAGGTCCAGCAGGACCAGGAATCCTTGAAACTCGATATAATCGCAAAGGAACAGGAAGGCATCAATGACAAGATGGCGCAATTAAGCCTGTCCAACGAGAAGATATCACTAAGGGTTTCAGAAGTTGAAGAAAAGGCTGGAGAAGCAATAAAACAGGCACAGGGTTCAGTTAAGAAGTTTGTTTGCGAATATGCTAGTTCGAGCGATGGAGTTACACCTCCCGAAACAGGGTGGTCAGAGACTGCACCGACATGGCGTCCTGGATTCTATATATGGCAGAGAACCGCTACGACGATCAACAATACTGTCACATACAGTACTCCGGTATGTATAACAGGAGCAAAGGGCGAGGATTCTATATTGTTATGTATAGAATCATCAAATGGCACGACATTCAAGAACAGCGATGTGGCAACTATATTCACGGTAAGTATATATGTGGGTGGAGTTGTTATTGATAACTCTTCAAAGCTGAGAGAAACATTTGGAGATAATGCATATCTTCAGTGGCTCATTAAAAAGCATGGAGAGACTGAATTCAGCAAGATCCCGTTAGATGATTCAAGACTGAATGATAATGGGTTCATGTTTACTATTTCAGCAAAGGACATTAAATTCAAGGCAGTATTCAACTGCGAGTTAAACATTTAGGAGGAAAATTATGGCAATTAAAGCAGTCAATCAGATTGACGTTATCGACTTAACTGATGGCTATTCCGTTGTATTAACAAGCGATAGCCATACATTTCTAGGTACTACTACTTCTGTAAACGGTACACAGACAACTACTACACAAGTAATGGCATTATGTGGTAGTGAACAAGTTCCATGCACCGTAGGAACTATTACATGCCCTACAGGCATTTCAGCAGTTTCTGACGGCAAGACACCAATGCCAACAATCACAGTTACTGCAACATCTGCATTAACTAAGAGTGGCACTATCACTATTCCTATTGTTGTGAATGGTGATATTACAATCAACAAGACGTTCAGTTACTCAATCGCATTCAAAGGTCAGACAGGTCAGAATGGTACAAGTGTTACCGTAAGTTCTACTTCTGTAACTTACCAGGTCGGTGCAAGTGGAACTACTAAGCCAACAGGTGAATGGAGCACTACTGTTCCAAATGTACCTAATGGTCAGTTCTTATGGACTAAAACTGTTGTCAAGTACTCTGACGGAAAATCAACAGAAGCGTATTCAGTTTCTTATAAGGGAACAAACGGTACAAACGGCTCAAATGGTACAAGCGTTACTGTTAGTTCAACATCGGTTACTTACCAGGTCAGCACAAGTGGTACGACTACTCCGACAGGAACATGGAGCACTACAGTACCGAGCGTACCAAACGGTCAGTATCTATGGACAAAGACTGTTGTTGTATATTCAGATGGCAAGTCTACTGAGTCATATTCAGTTTCTTATAAAGGCACAAATGGTATTAACGGTACAAATGGCAAGGATGCTATCACGATGGCAATCACCTCAAGCGGTGGAACAATCTTTAAAAATACCGCTATCGCCACAACTTTAACTGCTCATGTATATAAGGGTGGAGTTGAAGTAACTGGCTCTGCGTTATCTGCATTAGGAATCATTAAATGGTATAAAGATGGTGGAACTACTTCGGTAGCAACAGGAGCAACATACACAATCGGAGCTGGTGACATCACGAACAAGGCAACATTCAGTGCTCAGCTAGAAGGTTAATTATATGGTTAAGGCATCGGCTAGCATGACCCTCGTGAGAGTTAATGATGGCGAGGACGGGCAGGGAATTCGCTCAATCACTCCGGAGTATTACTTATCAGATTCAGCAACGGAAATGCCCGATGCAAGCAGTAACGGGTGGAAAAGCGTTCCCGATGACTACATTGACAAGCATTATTACTGGGTTAGGTCGAAGATATTATGGGATGATGGAACATATACAACGACCACCCCAGTGCTTGCAAATGACCTAAAGTCAATCATTGATGATTACGACAACAGAATAAACAATATGAACAATCAGCTGCAGCAGGCGACTAAGGATGCTTCTTCATCCATAGAGCAGACTAAGACATCCATTTTACAGACTGTATCAGAGAATTATTACAGCGCCTCTGATGGTAAAAACCTTGCTTCTACAGTATCTACTATTCAGCAGACAACAGAGAGCATTCAGATGGGGTTTGTAAAGAAAGAAGACTTTACATCCCTTTCTGACAAGGTTTCAAACAATCAGACTCAGCTGAATACCTATATCAGATTCAATGCAGAAGGAATCGAGATTGGTAAACAGGATTCAGAATTCAAGACAAAACAGACAAACAGTAAATACTCTATTCTTCAGAATAATGATGAAGTAGCGTATTTTGCAAATAACAGAATGTATAACTCAAATATTGAGGTTTCTAGTTCATTAAGAATCGGAAACTTCGGATTCATTGTTAACAGTGATGGATCATTAACATTTAAAAAGGTGGGTGATGAATGATGGCAACAAGCGCATCATGCAGTGCGGCATTTGGTGGTGGCAATGGTAATGTCACAATGACAATGACACGAACAAGTGTCAACGTTGACGGAAACTATGATTTATGGACTGCTACACTGACAAAGTACTATAAGTGGAATATCAACTCAAATGCTACCAAATACGGCTCTATGTGGGCAAATGGTGTCCTTTTATGGTCGGGTGGTGTAACTATCGGAGGCAGTGGAACAAAGACACTTGCGACAGTTAGAAATATTAAGATTCCACATGACAGCAACGGTGGCAAGCATTTTGATTTCTCATTCTCACAGGAATTGAAGGTAACTCTTTCCGGTAATTATGTTGGCAGTGTATCTGCCTCGGGTGGTATCGACTGCGATGTTATTCCGAGAGCGACTAAGCCATACTGCTCTCCAGCATCTGTATATTTTGGCAACAGTGTCACAATCAAGACACCTAGAGCATCTTCCGATTTCGGACATGTAATAACGTACAGCTTTTATGATAAGACAGAACAGATTGCTGCCAATCAGTGGAATGATGAATTCAGATGGACAGTTCCAACTTCGCTGATTAATAAGATGACTAACACGTCATATTCATATATGACATTCAAGGTAGACACATATAATCGTGCTGGTAGATATATAGGTACTAACTACTGCCGTTTAGATTTAGTACTTCCCTCAGGTTATGGACCAACTGTTACAGGTATCACATATACAAACGAAGATACTGCCATTGCAAGCAGATTCGGGGCTTCAACGATTATACAGGGGGTTTCTAAGGTCAAGTGTAATGTATCTGCTACGGCTAAGAACGGTGCTACAATCACTTACTATCAGAATGAAATTGACGGGCAGAGTATTCCTGGTCCTAACAGTTTCTTTACAACCCAACCATTAAAGTCTTCTGGTACAGTTGTTCTTAAATCGACAGTCACAGATTCGAGAGGGCAGAAGGCTACACTGTCAAAGAATATCAGTGTAACAGAGTGGCATTCACCGACAGTAAAGAATGTGAGTGCTCAGCGTTGGAATGTAACATCCAATAAAGCTGATGATGAAGGTACGGCAGTTAAGATCACTTATTCATTCTCAATTGCACCTGTTAACAGTAAGAATGATAAGACTGTCATGATCCAGTATAAAAATGGTGAAACATGGACTACTCTTGCAACTTATACAGATTCATACAGTGGTGAGAACAAGGTATATATATCATCGGCTGGCAAGTTCAATACGGATAATGCCTACTCGTTCAGAGTGCTTGTGAAGGATTACTTCACTACAGATGGTGTTGCATCTTATGCTGCTATCGCTCCTTCGTTCAAACTACTTGATTTTTCTTCTGATGGCAGAGGAATTGGAGTTGGATGCAAGGCAGAGAGTGGTAAGTTAAAGGTGGATATGCCTCTTGAAGCGCAGTCATTTAATGGGTATGTATTTGATTTTGATACAGAGAATCAAGTAGATACGTGGGTGCCCGTGCTCACGAATAAGAAGATACAGCATAGAGTTATTGGCTGGTCTGATTGGATCTCTTGTGGAACTAATGCATGTGGTATCACACTGAAATGCCGATATAACGACGGATTGAAACTCTGCGAAATAAACTGGGATGGTGTAGTAAACGCCACAATCGGAGGCAATACTATGGGGTACATGTGGACAGGATTTCCTACCGATAAAAAACCAAAAGGCAACATTTTTATTCCTGTACCAAACCCCGCTGCAGACGCTGGGCTAGTCATCAGATATTACCCTATAACCAACGATATAACAAAAGGCAATTTTACTTTAACTTCGTTAAAGAATAATGTATACAACGTTTATATTTGTGGCACATTTATGTACTCATATGCTTAAAAAGGAGAAGAAAATATGAAATTATATGATACATCATTAAAATACATGGATGCGATTAACGCAATCGGAGGCACTATTGTAGCGGTATTGACTGCTGCATTGGGCACACATTGGTTTTTATTCGTAGGCTTTTTGACATTAAACATCATCGACTACATCACAGGAATTAGAAAGTCTAGATTAACAGGCAAAGAAAATTCCGCTAAAGGAGTCAGAGGTGTATGGAAAAAGTTAGGTTACTGGCTCATGGTGCTAGTAGCATTTCTTGCATCTTCTATTTTCATTGAGATTGGACAGACAATTAACATCGATTTGACTATCACAACTTATGTTGGATGGTTTACATTAGCATCTCTCATTATCAATGAATTAAGAAGCATCATTGAGAACTTCGTGGAAGCCGGAGACAACGTACCATCTGTACTAACTAAAGGCTTAGAAGTAGCAGAAAACGCAATTAACAAAGGAGAATAATTATGGGTAATGATGAATTTTTAAAGATTGCAACCGAAGAAGTAAGAAGATATACAAACGAACATCTAGAAGATCCACAGGATTTCGATATCTATGTTGTGTGGGTGTGCAAGACACTTCAAAACAACAAGGCGCTGTTATCAACTACACTTTCAGATGGGATGTATTTTGAATGCACATATAACGGCGATAAACAGGAAATGTATCTAGACGCATACAAGAAAGAAAAGAATGTGTGCATTAAATTATAAATATCGTTGTGAGAGGACATACGCGCCTCTCATCTATTTTAAGAAAGAAGGTATAAAGTATGATTATTAACGTACATGGTGGACATAGTTTAAAATGTCGCGGAGCAAGTGGATTATTAGACGAAGTCAATGAAGACAGAAAAGTTAAAAATAAAGTCATTGAGTTGTTAAGAGCAAACGGACATACAGTATATGACTGTACTGATGATAATGGAAAAGACCAGAATTCTAACTTAAAAGCAATTGTAAATAAGTGTAATGATCATAAGGTTGACTTAGATGTATCAATCCACTTAAACGCTGGGGGTGGTACAGGAACAGAAGTATATATCTATAGTGATAGTTCAAAAGCCAAGGACGAAGCAACTAGAATTGCAGAAAAGATTTCTAACACTTTAGGCATTAGAAATAGAGGTGTTAAAACATCTACAAAGTTATATGTGTTGAAAAAGACTAAATCTCCAGCACTACTTGTTGAGTGCTGCTTTGTTGACAACGCTATTGATAAAGTGAAATGGAACGCTGACAAGTGCGCAAAGGCAATTGTAGAGGGTATCTTAAACAAGAGTGTTAATGAACACCACGTTGAAACTCCTACACCTAAGCCACAGAGCAATGCATCTAGTGCTTTAGGTACTTATATGATTACTGCTAGTGATTTAAGTGTCAGAACAGGACCAGGAGCTAACTATAGAAGAAAGACATATGAGGAATTAACTAAGAATGCTAAAGCCCACGATTACGACAAGGACGGCTGTCTAAATTATGGCACTCGTGTTACTGTGTCTAAATTCGATGGAGATTGGGCAAAGATTCCAAGTGGTTGGGTTGCTAGAAAGTATTTGAAAAAGTCTAATTTAAGTTTTATTATGAGTTTATTCATAAAGATGTTGACTAAACTCGACTTAATTTCGACTAAATCTCGACTACACAACAATTTAAGCATAAGAAAAGACCAGGGCTTAATTGCTCTGGTCTTTTTTTGCTTTCTCAATAACTGCTTCCATTGCTTCTCTGAAAACAGCAGACTGCTTTATTCCTAGTTTCTCACATGCTTCTCTGAACTCGGTGACAAATTCAGTTTTGTAACTAACGCTTACTGTTTTCATATTACTTTTTGTCCACTGTCTGACATATTCTTTTTGATTGAATTTTTCTTTTTCCATACTCAACTTTCCTTTGCTAGAAGATACATACCTAAAAGCATCATCAGTATTCCTATTAGCCAATAGCTTTTGTACACTGTTAATGCAATTCCTGAAAACATTACTATAATTGCTATTTTCTGTTTCATAGATTTGTGATATCATTTAGATGAAGAAGGAAGAAGAAGTTCTTCCTTTGTGAATTACTTCTTCTTTTTCTTTTTATTGCTCTGTGTAATGCTCTTTGCTAGTTTGGCACCTACCCAAGAAGCAATCACTGTAGCAATCGGTTGGGCGAAATTGTTAAAGATTTCGCTCAATTTTTTTAAATCATCTAAATTCATCTTTTTCCCTCCTTCCTTTTGTGATTATATTATAACATACTCCAAGTAGTATGTAAAGAAGAATATAAAAAATATTGATATATTTATTTAAAAGATTTATTATAATTATATTGCATGAGGACACTTTTAAACATTGGGCTTAGTGCAATATGCTAACAGCTTCTTTCTGTCTTTGGTCGGTCGGAAAGAAGCTTTTTTTATTTGGACTAAAAAGTGGACTAAAAAATTAAAACGATAATGATAAATAGCATATTTCTATATACTTAAAGTCACGAAAAACACATAAATATATAACATTATTCAATGTGAATTGCTATCAATAAAATCCTGTCACCCGCACCATTCTGAATGCAGACACCGAGTAATCGGTGTTTTTTTTATGCCTAAAAATAAAAAATCTACCAAATGGTAGATTACATTCCATTATAGAAGAGAATTTGATGAGGGGAAGCTCATTAGTATCTCATATATTTTGGGAAGCTATAACAGAATGATGTGTATATTATAATACTCTAGAATAGAGTAGTAAATATGTATATGGTCATGAAATCCCTTGTATTTCATAACTGAATGTTTTAACATATTATTATAATTGAAATGGGAGCTAATTTGCTGAGAGTAGACATAAGTCTTGACCATGAAACCTGATTTGGATAATGCCAACGTAGGAATTTTATGAGCACCCTCTTTCAGCGTGCTCTTTTTATGGAGGAAAAGAATATGAACTACATTAAGAAATTAAGAGAAGTAAAACCATTAGTACACAACATCACTAACTATGTAACAGTGAATGATGTAGCCAATGCGATTCTTGCAATTGGTGGCAGTCCTATTATGTCAGATGAGATCACAGAAGTGGCACAGATGACTTCTATCAGTAATGCATTAAATATTAATATTGGGACTCTCAATCAGGTGAAAATTGCTTCTATGTTTGAAGCAGGTAAGGCATCTAATGCGTGTAAACATATTACTGTATTAGATCCAGTAGGTGCAGGTGCGACTGATTTACGTACTAATACATGTAAGGATCTACTCGCTCAGATTCATTTGATGCCATCAAAGGGAATGTTTCAGAAATCAAGACTTTAATGGCTGGTACAGGTCATACTAAAGGTGTTGATGCATCTGCAGAAGATCAGAAGAACTCACAGGATCTTATTGACGATATCAAAGCATTCGCAAAAGAACTCAATACTATTATTATTGTGACTGGTCCTATAGATTATGTCACTGACGGTAATAAGTGCTATATGATCAATAATGGATGTAAAGAAATGAGTGCTATTACTGGTACTGGATGTATGTTATCAGGTATCTTAGGCTGTTTCTTAACAGTAGAAAATAGTGTAGATAGTGCTGCGGCAGCTGTTATGTCCATGGGTATTGCGGGTGAAATCGGTGCATCTAAATTAAAAGAAGGTGAAGGTAATGCAACACTTCGTACTTATTTAATTGATGCATTATTCAATATGACTGATGAAGAACTAGAAAAGAGTGGTAAATATGAAGTTCAATAATGACATGTTGAGACTCTATGCTGTGACAGATCGTCATTGGACAGGAGAACAGACTCTATATGAGCAGGTAAGAGATGTTTTAATGGGTGGTGCAACTTGTCTTCAGCTAAGAGAAAAAGACCTAGATGAAGCCTCTTTCTATGAAGAAGCAAAGAATATTAAAGAACTATGTCGTTTATTTGATGTACCATTTATTATTAATGATAATGTTATGCTTGCTAAGGAAATAGATGCAGATGGTGTTCATGTGGGTCAGGATGATATGGCATGCGTGAAGGCAAGAGAAATACTTGGACCAGATAAGATCATTGGTGTAAGTGCACATACTATAGAAGAAGCAAGAATTGCGAAAGAACAAGGTGCAGACTATTTAGGTATAGGGGCTATTTTCCCTACATCTTCTAAAGATGATGCGGAAGTATTAGGTATCAAGCGTTTAAAAGAAATGACGGATACAGTGGATCTTCCAATGGTAGCCATTGGTGGAATCAGTTATGATAACTGCTTATTACTTAAAGATACAGGTATTGATGGTATTGCGGTTATTAGTGCTTTATTTGGTCAGAAGAATATTAAACAGGCTACTATTGATTTAAAGAAGCGTGTGGATGCACTTTATGAAACAATGCATACATGTTTAACTATTGCCGGTAGTGACTCGAGTGGTGGTGCAGGAATACAAGCAGATTTAAAGACAATGCTTGCTAATAAAGTATTTGGTATGAGCGCTATTACAGCCCTCACAGCCCAGAATACAACGGGTGTGACAGATATTATGGATGTTACTCCAGAGTTCTTAGAAAGCCAGATTCGTGCTGTATTTGATGATATCTATCCAGAAGCTGTTAAGATTGGTATGGTGTCTTCTAAAGCACTTATTCATACTATTGTAGAAATGTTGAAACATTATGATGCGAAGCATATTGTGGTAGATCCAGTCATGGTTGCGACAAGTGGCGCAAAGCTTATTAGTGATGAAGCTATCTCTACATTAAAGGAAGAATTACTTTCTATTGCTGAAGTCATTACTCCTAATATTCCAGAAACAGAAGTACTCACTGATATGGAAGTTAAGACTGTAGAAGATATGGAAATAGCAGCTAAGAAGATTTATGACACATATCATTGTGCTGTATTAGTCAAAGGTGGACATCAATTAAATGATGCCAATGACTACCTATACAATGGTGAAAAGGGTACTTGGTTTAAAGGACATAGAATAGACAACAGTAATACACATGGTACAGGATGTACTTTATCAAGTGCGATTGCATCCAACTTGGCTAAAGGCTATACACTAGAAGAATCAGTTAGACATGCTAAAGCATATCTTTCTGGTGCAATAGGTGCTATGTTAGATTTAGGTCAGGGAAGTGGTCCTATGGATCATGGCTATAATATCTAAAAGTACACAATAATTCCATAACTGCCTGGTATAATCTCTGTTAAGAGGTTAAGGGCATGAAAGAATTCAAAGCGTGGTTTATACTCATATTATTTATTTTGCTTCTTCGAGTTATATATCTATTACTTGAAGGTGGGCATATCTTATGAATATCCTCTAGATATATCATCTGGAGGATTTTTTTATTTAACTCAAAAACTTGCATATTAACATTCACAAAGTTAAAATGAAATAAATTAAGTTAAAATGAGCCTATACAATGATTGATAATATATTTGGCCTATCTATAAGATATGAACCTTGGGATAAGAAAAGCATATTACCTCTCTATATTGTGAGTAATTATCAATCTATACAGCTTATATAGAAAATATACGTTGTATTGTGATTATACCGATAGAAGAACTGCCAACACTTCCATCATTCAAAAAACAAATACAAAAAATTCGAGTAATTGATGATGTTCCTGTCGTATTATATAGTAAGACAATATCATTTTATAGAAGAAAGAGTCTTCTTGAGAATCACATTCCTTTCATAACAGATAAACAAACTTTTCTTCCTTTTATTGGTACATTACTTGTAAATGAAAAGGAACCAAAAAAGATTAAAGACAAGTTTGTCTATTCAACACAGTTATTATTTCTTGCTTATATGTATAATCATGAGAAGAAGGTATATGTATCAGATCTGTCAAAGAGCCTTCCATTTTCCGCAATGACCCTGTCTAGGGCAGTTAAACAATTAGAAATGACAGATTTATTTTTAGTATATAAGGATGGTGTGAATAAGGTACTAGAATCGAAATATTCTTATAAAGAATTGTTTGAGCATATTCAACACTATCTCTTAACACCAGTACGTCAAGTAGGATATATGAATCAGTTTTTGGTTACAGATTATATGGTTCTTGCAGGAGAGACCGCATTATCAGAAATGAGTATGTTGAATCCAAGCCGTTTTAGAACATATGCAGTATATGAAAAGGACTTTGATAAGACGCAGCTTATTGATGAATTGATAGACCCAGAAGTACAGGTAAAAGTAGAAATATGGGCCTATGATCCTCAATTATTTACTCATACAAATATCGCAGATACTCTTTCTATAGTATTGTCTTTGAAAGAAAATAAAGATGAAAGAATTGAAGAAGTCTTAGAAGACATACTAGAAAAGGAGCTGACAGATTAATGGTCAATGGAATTGCTAAGTTTAAAGAATACTTTAAAGGGTTCGAGAATCAATATGTTATTATTGCTGGCACGGCCTGTGATGTTATAATGGAAAATGAAGAACTCCCATTTCGAGCAACTAAGGATATAGATATTGTATTAATTGTGGAGTCTATAACAGTTGAATTTGGCAGGAAATTTTGGGAGTATATTAAAGAAGCTAAGTATTCACATTTGAATAAAAGTACAGGTAAGGCACAGTTTTATAGATTTAGTTGTCCTAAGAGTAAACAATATCCATATATGATAGAGATATTTTCAAGAAATCCAGATTATATGATTTTAGATGATGATTCTATTATTACACCCTTACCAATTGATGAAGAGGTATCAAGTTTATCTGCTATTCTTTTGAATAAAGATTATTATGACTTATTAAAAGGTGGACAGTTAATTATTGATGGCGTACCAGTTCTCAGCTCTATGTTTAATTGCATTTAAAGCTAAAGCGTGGTTAGATTTGACAGAAGGAAGGTTATGTGGTGAACATATTGATAGTAAGAATACTAAGAAACACAAGAATCATGTATTTCGATTGGCTCAATTGGTCTCGCCTAATACAAGAATGATACTTAGCGATGAAATCAAGAAAGATATGGAGACGTTTTTATCAGTGATGGTAGATGAAAATGTGGATTTAAAAGCTATTGGTGTACAAGCAACAAATAAGGATGAATTAATTTCTCTTTTACATCAGTGGTATGGTTTAAGAAAATAAGTGTAAAAAACCCCTATAGAAGAATCACACCTTCTATAGGGGTTTATATTATTTATTAAGTTTTTTCTGGTATTCTTTTAAGTCTTCTATGACGTTCTCTATTGTATCATATACCCAGCCAATCATTTCATCAGGAATATGCTGACTATAAAGTCCAGATAAATCCCTATGGAACTGGTTATGAACCTCTAATGCCTGATATCCTTTATCAGTAATACGTAGATATGTGACACGATGATCCGCAGAAGAACGTTCTCTTGTAAGAAAACCTTTATTCACAATAGTCTTTACATTAGTAGTTAATGTTCCTACAGTTACCTTTAATGTCTTTGCAACATTTGTCATAGTAGGAAACTGCTGCTTACTTACAGCCTCTATAATATGCATTTCATTCATTGATAACTCAGGAAAAGGACTATGTTTAATATAATCTTCCTGCACTTTAATGGCGAGTTTAAAAACTGTATTAATAGAATCCATTAAATTATTCTTTTTCGCGTCCATAATTCCACTCCTTGACTCTATTCTACAATTTTATCACATATTTGAGAAGACTAATTATATACGACCTAATGATAATTCATTCAAGAGAATCGTATGTTTTTTCTTGTTTTCATCCTCTATCACAAGATGACAATTCTCATCTAGATATAAGAATTTCACTAAACCATACTCTTTATAGGGAATTGTCTTACCTCTTAAATAAGAATGACGATTCATGCCATCTAATAAAGATGCAAAAGGCATATGAAGCATATTCTTAAATGTATCAATAATATTCAACATCAGCTTTTCTTTATCTATAGGATGATTTATCACATCAGATAGAGAATAGTAAGAACCCTTACTAATATTTAACCCTATCCCAATAATAATACCCTGTAAAGTACTCTCATAAATTGTCTCTACAAGAATACCTGCAATCTTTTGATTATTTACATATATATCATTTGGCCACTTAATGAATGCATTGATCTGTTTCATTCTTAGAACTGTCACAATCGCATAAGCCATAATGGCAGACACTTTTAAAGGATCCACGTTCTGTTTCATATAATAACTAAAGAGAAGCTGTTCATTTTTATCTGCCTCCCAGATATGATTAGAACGTCCTCGACCATGAGTTTGATAATGTGCACGGACAATTGTATCATCATCTAATTCCTGATAATGATCATGAATATACGTATTAGTAGAATCAATTTCTTCAAATTCTATATATTTCATTAGTCACCAATCGCAAAAGTGAGTTCAGCCTGTACAACAGTTTTACCATTGACTGTTGCTTTTGCTTCACCAATACCGATCTTACCTCTCATTCTTGTGAGTGTGCATTCTAATTCCATCACATCTCCAGGAATGACCTGACCTTTAAACTTACATTTATTGATTCCTGCAAAGAAGACAATCTTACCCTGATGTTCTTTCTGACTTAATATCGCAATACATCCAGTCTGTGCTAAAGCTTCTACAATCAATACACCTGGCATTACATGATGCTCAGGGAAATGCCCCATAAACTGCATTTCATTCACACTGACACACTTAATGCCTTTCGCATATTCTCCTGGCTTATAATCAGTAATACGATCTACAAGCGCAAATGGATAACGATGAGGATTAATTTTCGCAATTTCATTACTATTTAGTTCCATTGTCATACTCCTTGAATATAATACTTGCATTATGTCCACCAAAACCTAATGAATTACTCATCACATAATGAAGATCTTTCTTAACACCAATATTTGGTACTACATTTAAATCACATTCTTCATCCTTTACCTGATAATTTAAAGTAGGAGGAATAAAGTCATGCTTTAAGGCTAATACTGATAGTACTGCTTCAATACCTCCTGCGGCCCCTAAACAATGTCCTGTATGACCTTTAGTAGAACTTACTGCAAGCTTGTATGCATGTTCCTTAAATACTGATTTAATCGCTTCAGTTTCACATAAATCATTTAAATGAGTAGAAGTACCATGCGCATTAATATAATCAATCACATCATAACTGATACCTGCATCATCTAATGCATTCTGCATTGCATAGGCACCACCTTCACCATTAGGAAGTGGGCAGTAATATGATGGGCATCACAACTTACACCATAACCAGTCATTTCACCATAAATATGTGCGCCTCTCTTTAAGGCATGTTCTAATTCTTCAAGAATAAGAATACCTGCTCCTTCACCCATGACAAATCCATTTCTTTCTTTATCAAAAGGAATAGAAGCACGTTTAGGATCAGTGGCATCACTTAAAGCCTTCATAGAAGTAAATCCACCAATACCTAAAGGAGTTACTGAAGCTTCACATCCACCAGCAATCATGACATCCTGATATCCATCACGAATATTTCTAAAAGCATCACCAATCGCATTTGTACCCCCTGCACAGGCAGTCACTGGGCAGGTACATAACCCTTGTGCATGATAAGCAATCGCAATATGACCCGCTGCTAAGTTAGAAATAGTCATAGGAATAAAGAAAGGAGATACTCTATCAAAACCTCTCTTTTCTGCTGTCTGATAGTTCTTTTCAATAGAACCTAAACCACCAATACCACTTGATACAATCACTCCAAAACGATGAGAATCAATGTTGTTGATATCAAGACCACTATCAGTCACCGCTTCTTTAGCTGCAATCATACCCATCTGAATAAAGCGGTCCATCTTTTTCGCTTTTTTCTTATCAATATACTTTGTAACATCAAAGTCTTTGACTTCACCAGCAAGAGTGACTTTCATATCTTTTGTATCAAATAAAGAAATAGGCGCAATACCGCACTTACCTTCTTCAATAGACTTCCATGTTTCTTCCACATTATGTCCAATAGGATTTATTGTTCCTATACCTGTAACTACTACTCTACGTTTTGTCATAAGCTCCTCCTTACATAGCCATTCCACCGTCTACATGAATGGTCTGTCCTGTAATATACTTTGCATCATCACTTGCTAGGAATGCGATTGTCTTTGCAACATCTTCTACATGTCCAAGTGTTCCTAAAGGATAGATGCCTTTAAACCAACTTTAATTTCATCGCTTAATACTTCTGTCATATCAGTTTCAATAAATCCAGGAGCTACTGCATTCACAGTGACACCTCTAGGACCTAATTCTCTTGCTAGAGACATTGTCATACCAATGACACCTGCTTTACTTGCTGCATAGTTAACCTGTCCGGCATTACCAATCACACCTACGACAGAAGATAAAGAAATAATATGACCAGACTTCTGTTTCATCATTAAGCGACTTGCCTGCTTCATACATAAATAAGTTCCCTTAAGATTTGTATTAATAACGGCATCAAAGTCTTCAGTTTTCATTCTTAAAATTAACTGGTCTCTTGTAATACCTGCATTATTCACAAGAATATCAAGATGTCCAAAGTACTTCTTGATACTCTTGAAGATCTTTTCTACATCCTCTTCATGAGAAATATCACCTTCAACACATAATACATCTCTACCAAGATCTTTAAGTTCTTTCACTAATTCTTCAGCTAATACTTTATTCTTTTCACTTGCACGATAATTTAACGCAATATCTGCACCTTGAGTTGCAAGTTCCATCACTGTCGCACGTCCAATACCTTTTAACCCTCCAGTGACAAGGGCTACCTTATTACTTAGTTTCATTTAATGCCTCCACACACTTCTGTAAAGAAGCCATATCTTCTACCTGATATGTCTTGATTTTTTTATCAATCTTACGGACAAAACCACTTAATACCTTACCAGGACCAATTTCTATCATTGTATCCACACCATTATTGATCATAGTACGAATACTATCTTCAAAATATACAGGACTCATGACCTGTTTCTCTAACATATCCTGTACACTGCAATTTTCTAATTCCTTACCAGTACAATTGAAAATCACTGGAACATTCATTTCATGGAATTTAACATTTTTAAATACTTCATGAAGTCTTGTACTTGCATCTTTTAATAACTTTGTATGGAAAGGACCGCTTGTATTTAAAGGTACAGCTCTTCTTGCACCATGATCTAATGCCTTCTGACCTGCTTCTTCTACTGCTTTCTTTTCTCCTGCAATAACTAACTGTCCAGGACAGTTATAGTTCGCAATAGAAACATACCCATCACAGCCAACACATATATTAAGTAATGGCTCACGTTCAAGTCCAAGAATAGCCATCATTGCACTCTCAACACCTTCAGCGGCCTTTTCCATTGCGAGCCCTCTTTCTCTTACAACCTGGATTGCTGTTTCAGGATCAAATACACCTGCTGCACTTAAAGCACTGTATTCACCTAAAGATAAACCACATACATAATCAGGTGTAATCCTATTCTTCTTTAAAAGAAGAGTAGCCATATTGGCAACTGCTACCATCGCAGGCTGAGTAAAACGAGTTGTACTAATAGTCTTTTCATCACTATTAAACATGATATCCTTTAAATTAAAATCTAATTTTACATTATCTAATAGGTTCTTACAGTCTTCATCATTTTCATAAAAAGACTGTCCCATACCTACATATTGTGTTCCTTGTCCTGCATAGATAAAACCGAGTTTCATACAATATCCTCCATTAATTCATCAATCAGATCACTTACATGTACAAGCTTGTCAATGCGATATCCGTTTGTGCCAGTAAATACAAGACCATTCTCACAATCACCATTCACCGCATTAATTAAAGCCTGAGTAATACAATAAGGAATAGACTTCATATCACAGCTCGCAATACATCTAAAACATCTCTTAATAGGATGTGTCTTTTCCATAAAAGGTGTCATAAAAGCACGTCCTGGCATACCAACAGGAGACTGTACAATTTTGATATCTTCCTTCTTACCGTTAATAAAATAATTCTTATACTCCATTGAAGCATCACATTCATAAGTACCAATAAAACGTGTACCCATCTGAACACCATCCGCACCAGCTTCTAACATCTCTTTAATATCTTCATTAGTATAGATGCCACCTGCGACAAACACAGGAATCGCATGATTAAATAACTCTTCAAAGCCTTTCACAACTTCCTTAACATCTTTTAGAATATCCTTTAGAGAAGCACATGTATTCTCTAATAGTTCTTCTTTCTTAAATCCAAGATGTCCACCTGCTTTATATCCTTCAATCACAATAAAGTCAGCTGTACGATCATACTGACGTTTCCATTTATTTAATATCAAACGGGCAGCCTTACCAGAAGATACAATAGGCGCAATCGCTGTCTTTTCATCCACGTATCAGGAAGCTTTAATGGTAAACCAGCTCCAGAAATAATCGCATCTACGCCACTTTTTACAGCTTGTCTCACATGCTGTTCATAATCACTTAAGGCAACCATGACATTGACTGCAACCATACCGTTATTATTTGAAATCTCTTTAGCACGTTTGATTTCTTCATCAATCGCTTCTAGATTTGCTTTCTTTGTATCTTTAAGAAAAGAAGGCTTCTTAAAACCAATCTGAGCTGTAGAAATAACACCCATAGCTCCTTTTTTAGCCACATTTCCAGCTAAAGAACTTAAGGAAACACCAACACCCATTCCTCCTGAATTAGAGGGAGAGATAAAGAATGTGATCCTATTTTCATAGATGAACCTCCATCACACGTTTCTTTTCTTCTTCATATTCTTTAAATAAACCTTCAATGATGTCTTTAAGACTTCTTTCTTCATGCACCATGCCAGCTACCTGACCACTCATTAAAGAACCGGTTTCTACATCACCTTCAAATACAGCACGTTTTAAAGAACCTAATGTATACTTTTCTAGTTCCATCATTTCGGTTCCTTCTTTTTCCTTCTTAATATAAGTACGTGCCATCTTATTCTTTAAGATACGTACAGGAGTTCCAGCAATACGTCCAGTTACTGTTGTATCAGTATCTTTTGCCTTAATAATCGCATTCTTATAGTTCTGGTGAATAGGACATTCTGTACTTGCAAGAAGAATAGTACCAACCTGTACACCATCAGCACCAAGTGCAACTGCTGCAAGAAGCTGTTTACCACTCGCAACCCCGCCTGCAACAATCACAGGAATATTCACTGCAAGCCTTGACCTGTGGTGCTAAAGCCATAGTAGTCAATTCTCCCACATGACCACCAGATTCAGTTCCTTCTGCAATAACGGCATCCACACCTGCTTTTCCATACGTTTCGCAAGGGCAACACTAGGGACTACAGGCATCACAATAATACCTGCTTCTTTCCATTTCTTAATATAAATACCTGGATTACCAGCACCTGTTGTAACAACAGGAACCTTTTCTTCCACCACAATATCAGCCATTTCTCCTGCTTGAGGATGTAATAACATCAAATTAACACCAAAAGGTTTATCAGTAAGTTTCTTTGCCTCACGGATATTTTCTCTTAACATCTCAGGAGACATACCACCTCCTGCAATAAGTCCTAAACCACCTGCATTAGACACAGCTGCCGCAAAAGCGCCTGTCGCAATATTAGCCATACCACCCTGAATAAGAGGGTATTTAATCTTTAATGTTTCATTTAACCACATAGTCTTCTCCTTACCACTCTATCAGATTGGCACCATAAGTCAGTCCTGCACCAAAACCAACACAGAGTATCTTCATACCTCTTTTTAATAACTTCTTTTCATTCATCTCTCCAAGTACAAGAGGAATACTTGCAGCAGATGTATTACCATATTCATCGACATTCAGATAAAACTTATCTGATGTTACTTTCATTTTCTTATAGACATGACGAATAATTCTTTCATTCGCCTGATGCACCACAAAGTAATCAATATCATCTTTAGTAAGTGATGCTTTCTCTAATACTTCTCTATACACATAGGAAGAACTCTTGTCGCAAACTTAAATACTTCTTTACCTTCCATATGTAAATAATCATTCTTTAAACCATAAAGCACTTCTTCATTGCCTTCTGATCCTTGATAATCACAAAATAATTTCTTTTCTTTCTCTATGACAACAGCACCAGCCCCATCACCAAACAAGATGCATGTTGTACGATCTTTCCAATCAATGAGATTTGAAAGCTGTTCAGCACCAATAATTAAGGCATAACGCTTATCACTTGTATAAAGTAATGAACGTGCCACTGATAATGCATAGACAAACCCACTGCATGCCCCGTTTAAATCAAACGCAAATACATCATTATTTAAACCTAAACGTTCCTGTAAGAGACAGGCAATAGAAGGGGTATTATAGGGAGAAGACATTGTTGCCACAATAATGATTCCAATATCTTCTTTGTTGATGTTGTTTAATGCCTTTAAAGATGCCTTATAAGCCATATCTATAAGTGTTTCATCTTTACATATATGACGTTTCTTGATACCAGTGCGGGGATAAATCCATTCATCACTCGTATCAACTATCTTTGATAGATCATCATTAGTCAGTACATTCTCAGGTACATAATATCCTGTATCGATGACAGAAATACCTTTATCCATTCTTCCATTCTCCAATCTTACGATATCTGTTATATCTCTTACGTATTAAAGTATTTACATCCATTGGGACTAGAATATCTAACTGTTCTCTAATCACCTTACGTATATTTCTATAGACAGCGACAGGATTTGTAGTCATACCACCTAGAGGTTCCTTGATGATTTCATCAATAATCCCATAATGATATAAATCTTCTGCTGTCATCTTCATCACTTCACATGCTTCTTCAATACGTTCTCCCTTCACATCTTTCCAAAGAATAGATGCAAAACCTTCAGGAGATAAAACAGAATAAACCGCATTTTCTAACATGGCTAAGTGATCACCAATACTTAGGGCTAAAGCACCACCGCTTCCCCCTTCACCAGTAATAATCACAATAATAGGGACCTTTAAATCACTCATCATCATCAGACTCTGACCAATTGCTTCACCAATACCATTCTCTTCAGAACTAATACCAGGATAAGCACCTGGTGTATCAATAAAAGTAATAATAGGACGATGGAACTTCTCTGCCTGTTTCATTAAACGCATCCCTTTACGATACCCTTCAGGACTTGCCATGCCAAACTGACACTTTAAATTTTCATCAATACTTCTTCCTTTTTGATGTCCAATAATTGTGACTGGCATGTTATTAAACATTCCAATACCACCGACAATGGCCTGATCATCCTTGAAATAACGATCGCCACGCATTTCTACAAACTCATCAAACACATGATCAATAAACTCATGTATATGAGAACGTTCAGGTTTTCTCGCAAGATAAACACGATCATATGCACAAAGATGTGAATATGTCTCTTTCTTATAATCATTGATTGTTTCTTCAATCTTACTGGAATCTATTTCTCTATCATTCTTAATGACTGCAAGCTTCTTTTCTAGCTCTGCAATCTTTTCTTCCTTTTCCTTTTAAAGACATAATTCCTCCTTATGCATGCATACGTAATAATAAAGCCAATGTGTCACGCATCTTCTCACGTTTCACAATCATATCTACAAAGCCATGATCTTCTAAGAATTCAGCACGCTGGAATCCAACAGGTAGCTTTGTCTTCATAGTACTTTCAATAACTCTAGGTCCTGCAAAACCGACTAAAGCTTCTGGTTCTGCAATATTAATATCACCAAGCATTGCGAATGATGCAGTAACACCACCTGTTGTAGGGTGCGTTAAATAAGAAATATAAAGAAGTCCAGCATCTAAATGACGTTTTAATGCAGCACATGTTTTACCCATCTGCATTAAAGAGAAGATGCCTTCCTGCATTCTTGCACCACCACTTGATGTAAAAACAATCAAAGGTAATTTCTTTCTTGTTGCCATTTCAATTGCACGTGTAATCTTTTCACCAGCCACACTACCCATAGAAGCCATCATAAAACGGTTATCCATCACAACGACAATCGTACGCATATGATCAATACGACCACCCGCGACAACAACGCCATCATGTAATCCTGTCTTATATTCATACTTCTCAAGTTTTTCTTCATAACCAGGGAATCCTAATGGATTTCCTGATTTCATAGAAGTGTAGTATTCCTTATATTTGCCATGATCAAATAACGCATCTAGACGTGCATAAGCATCAATGAAGAGGTGATGACCACATTGTGGACATACCTGTAAATGATTCTTTAAATCAAGTGTACGAATTGTACTATTACAATTAGGACATGCCTGATATAATCCATCAGGCACTTCCTGTTTCTTGACTTTGTTGTCTTTATTTAAATAACGACGAAAGTCCTGTAACTGTTGTTTTCTTTTCTTCCAGATACTATCCATTTTCACTCACCATCTCATCTAAATGTGTTTCAATAAAGCTTGTATTAAAATGTCCTTTAATATAATCAGGCTGATGTAGGATGTAGAACTGTAATGTCTGGTTAGTTGTAATACCTTCAATTACAAGCTCACTTAAAGCGCGTCTCATACGCTTAATTGCTTCTAATCGAGTAGGGGCATGGACAATCACTTTTGCGACCATTGAATCATATTGAGTAGGGAGCGTATAATCTGTATATAACATCGTATCCACTCTAACACCTGGGCCTCCAGGTAAATGCATGAAGTTCACCTGACCAGGAGATGGTCTAAAGTTATGGAAGGGATCTTCCGCATTAATACGACATTCAATAGAATGACCCTGTAAAGTAATATCTTCCTGTTTAAAGCTTAAAGGTAAACCTGATGCAATACGGATCTGCTGCTTAATGAGATCAATACCAGTGACCATTTCAGTAATAGGGTGTTCTACCTGAATACGCGTATTCATCTCAATAAAGTAATAGTTGTTGTGTTCATCTAAAACAAACTCAACAGTTCCAGCATTGGTATAACCAGCACCCTGTGCAGCTTTGACTGCAGATTCACCCATTTGTAAACGTAAAGATGCATCAAGTACCTTACATGGTGCTTCTTCTATCATCTTCTGATTACGTCTTTGAATAGAACAGTCTCTCTCACCTAAATGAATCACATTGCCATGCTCATCCGCTAAAATCTGGAACTCAATATGCTTAGGATTCAATACAAGTTTCTCTACATACATATCATCATCCCCAAAGCATGCTTTGGCTTCTGCTTGGCAGTCATAAAGGCATTCTCTAGTTCATCTTCACTAAAGGCCTTACGCATACCACGTCCTCCACCACCAGCACTTGCTTTAATAAGCACAGGATAACCAATCTTATTGACAATTTCTTTTAATTCTTCATATGTATTGGCTGAACCATTAGATCCTGGGACGACAGGAACACCTGCTTCAATCATCATTTCTCTTGCCTTAGACTTATTACCTAACGCATCAATAACATCACCCTTAGGACCAATAAACTTCAGTCCACAGGTTTCTACAAGTCTTGCAAAATCACTATTTTCAGATAAAAAACCAAAACCTGGATGAATCGCCTGACATCCTGTCTCAACAGCTGCAGTAATAATTGCTTCCTTATTTAAATAACTATCAGCACTCTTAGGACCACCGACACATACTGCTTCATCCGCTAACTGTACATGTAATGCATTCTGATCAGCCGTAGAATAAATGGCTACCGTTAAAATATCCATCTCTTTACATGCACGAATAATACGAACAGCGATTTCTCCACGATTCGCAATTAAAATCTTCTTAAACATACTATTCCTCAATGATCATTAAAGTCTGATCAAAGCTGACTAAATCTTCATCCTTCACTAATAGAGAACGGACAGTACCATCTACAGGTGCTTTGATTTCATTCATGACCTTCATGGCTTCAATAATACATAATGTCTGTCCCTTAGTGACTTTTGACCCTTCCTTGACAAAAGGCTGATCATCTGGGGAAGGTGAAGAATAATAAACTCCTACAAGAGGGGCTTTTACTTCAGTACCACTAATAACTGGTTTTTCTTCCTTTACTTCTTGTACAACAACAGGCGCACTTTCACTAGATACAGTGACAGGTGCAGTTACCTGCACCTGTTGACTCTTTTCAAGTTCAAGTTTCACGCCTTCCATTTCAATTTTCATCTTATCGATATCAGCTTGTTCAAAAGCTTCCATCAACTCTCTGACTAAATCCATAGAAAACCTTCTTTCTTTGAAATTCAAACTATTTATTTAAAAATTAAGCATTTGCTTCTAAGTAATCAACAATGTCCTTTACAGTAGCCATTTTGTTAGCTTCTTCATCAGGAATCTGTACATCGAATTCATCTTCTACAGCCATAATTAATTCAACGGCATCTAATGAATCTGCATCAAGATCATCCTTTAAAGATGCTTCTAATGTCACCTGTTCTTCATCACAGCTAAGTGAATCTACAATAATATCTTTTACCTTATCAAATGTTGTCATGTTTATATCCTCCTTATGACAATACTGTCTTTTTTAATACAATCTTTTCTAATTTAAATGCGATCATGCAGCTGACTGCAATCTTTAGTGCATCACCAAGTAAGAATGGTAATACACAAGTTATTAATGTACTTAGAAGTGCTGCTTTCATTGTATACATGAAGTAAATACTTCCAAGTCCATAAGTAATAGCTGTTCCAATAATCATGGCAAGAATATGTCCCTTAACTGAACGGTTATGAGTAATAATAGTACTCATAACTAATGCCATAATAGGAAAACTGAATAAGAAGCCTCCTGCCGGACCTATAAGAGCACCCATACCACTATTGAAATTACTAAATACTGGAAGACCAATAGCTCCCATAATCAAATAACAAAGCACTGTATAGAATGCATGGTTTGGTGTCATAAGACACGCAATGAGATAGATGGCCAGGGTTTGCAATGTGATAGGAACAGCTGTAGCAATGCCACAGAAATCTGTGATAAACAGATCAGTACTCCTAACATTAATGCGTCTCTGACTAGATTTGAAACATTAGATTTCATATCATTCTCCTTTTCACTACTTGGAATATCAAGCTATTCCTTGACTTGCATTATAGACCTTTGATTTTAAAAATCAAAATAAATTAGCAATAAATATGACAAAAGCGCCATAATTGTACAACAAATATACTAGTTTGAAATTAAAACTAATAGAACAAGCACTTACATTTAAGTCAAATATGTTGATAAATGGCATAAAAAAGAGAATAATAGAGATAAGAAGGTAGAGTCAAAAGTTTATGAAAAACTTGATGAATGACAGATTTCAGGGCTCGATGAACGATGCGATATCATTCATGTAGTATTAAAATTGAATATTTTGAATTTTTCTAAACCGAATGATTATA
>ENA-OQHA01000243-OQHA01000243.1-human-gut-metagenome-genome-assembly--contig:-NODE-243-length-29351-cov-7.004038_pt1 | contig 29351 bp, 34 predicted proteins | sample MGYA00242558_ERZ504707 | MGnify/ENA primary metagenome ERZ504707 (study PRJEB26092, sample SAMD00036197) | human gut metagenome | host: Homo sapiens | study: EMG produced TPA metagenomics assembly of...
TTTCTACTTATTATTGGCATATATACATCAATATAGTTATTCTCCGCCCATTGAAGTATCTCATCTAGATCAGCATACATCTCATTCTCTTTTTTACTATGTAACATACGATTATTGTTATTCTCAGTCGACTGTTTCCTGCTGTCTACATCCAATATATATTTCTTGTGGCAAACAAATCTTTATTATCCCTGATTTCCCATATTAATATCATCTTTAATTACTATCCGCCATTCAGGTTGAATGAGACCCGTTTAAGCTAAAACTTTGCTTTTCCTTCCATAATGTCTGTTCCTTTAAGCATTTCGTATTTCATTGAACTCTCTACTGCAACCTCCTCAGCCGCTGCTCCTTTCGCCTTCACTACCGGATCATCTATCATATTGTCACCTTTTACTTCCAAAATCAAATAACTTCCATCGTCCATTTTTACTAAGAAATCTGGATAATACTTCCTTAATCTATTAGATTCCGGATCAATATATGGAACATAAAAATCTGTCTGGTCAGCAGTAAACATTCCAGTGAAATAAGCTTTTTACGTGCTCATTTGCAAGCAACTGTAAAAATAATTGTAACTCAGGCTTCGAATCAAAAACATAAGTATCTGCGTGAAAACTCTTGTCTTTATTTTTCACAACAACAGAATCCTCTGAATTCTGCATTATAATCAAATCCTCATTTCCACTAAACTCATAATATCCACCTTCTTTAGGCTTCTTAAGTAATTTAACATCAACATTTTCTTTTACAATCTCTTTGTTAACCCGGTATAATGCCTCAAATATGGTTGGCACAATTTTATCATAAATAATATCATTATGTTCATTGACAGCTACTAATATTTTATCAATACCTTCTTCTGATTTCCTCAGTATCCTAGCAACTTCTGTGCATCTGATATCAGGAAAATATTTTGCTACTTCTGCCACCAACGTTATCTCAGTATACGCTAATTTACTAACCATATAGTTAATATTGCTTTCACGCACAACAGACGAAGTTGTAAGTCCTTCTTTAACATACATTGTTGCATCATAATTTTCTGTTTCTATTTCTTTCAAACCAAACGATAATCTACTATCATAATGCTTAGTTTCCAAAGAATATTTATAATGCAATCTGTTCATGCGCAATGTTCTAGGTGGTTCTTTCACACGTACAGGAACTTTCTTACGTTTTTTATCCTTCTTAACTACAAGTTCCTCTATGCTAGTTCTAAAATTCTTTTTAAGCTCATCATCCAATATATCCATATTCTCTTTTGACAAGTACACTGTGCCATTAGTTGTTCATCTGTAATTTTTCTCAAGCATCTCATTGTTGCTTGAAGCACAAAAAACTTTTGACTTTGGACTTCTAAAAAGAGCCACGCTAAATAATGATCTACAGTTCCACCCCTCTCTACCTTTATTAACAAGCAATATAAACTGCTTCTTACTGCCTGCTGTTCCAGCTATATCAAGATTGTTAAAATCTCTTATGTCTTCAGATTTAGTAATCTTTTCGTCTCCAACATTAACTAAAATTTTATCAAGAGGTATTCCCAATTCAGATAGTACTTCTTCAACAACTGGTCTGATTTCATCACGAACTTCTGCTATCTCTGCCCCAAAAATAGCCATTTTAGGTGCTAATCCCTCATATTCTTTTCCACCATACTTTGCCCAGAAATCGACAATAACAGCTTTTAGGAATTCTTTGCTTTTTACGTTACTATAACCAATAACACTAGTATCTTTTAAGAAATTATTTCTAATTGCCGCCTGCAATCCATAAGCATATATAACTTCCGGAAGAATCTTATTATTGACGTATGGTGTTCCTGTAAAATTATAACAAGCAACCACTTTACTTCCATGCTTAGATAATTCCTTAGACAATTTATTTATAGTATTGCGCAGGCTAGTACCCTTACCATTTTCGTGCAAAGCCTTCTCCAAGTCTGCTCCAAACATATGATGTGCTTCATCTACATAAATACCCATTTGTGAAAGCCTGGTAAGTTTCTCAAAACGTTGATTTGACATCAAATCGTCGTTGTTACTGATTTCCTGTAATATTCCAAGAACATCATCCAATACGGATTGTCCCGGTACCTGATCACTAAACAACTTGTCTACAGAACTTTTTTCTTTATGCTGAGCCTTTAATATAATTTTCTGTGTATTAGAAATAATTATATTATACTTGGAACCATCTAATGTATTTAATGTGGTTCCACTATCTTCAAGAAAATATACCTTAATATTCGCATCTAATACACCAATATATTCCGGAGGTACAACCTTACTCTTATCAAAAGTTACTATTTCTTTTAACGATTGTAATACTGTTTTGTCCGGTGCAAAAACCAATGCATTATGACAATACTTATCATCTCGAGGCCATTTTGAAGAAAGAAGAAACTCATAAAAAATACAGGTAGCCATGAGAATTGTCTTACCTAATCCCATAGTTAATGCAAAAATATAATTTGGATAATCTTCCGCATATTTCTTTATTTGTAAAAAGTAATCATGATACTGTTTTGGTGAATAAACATCATATAATGTCATCTGCCCAGCTTCATCATAGAATCGCCTATCTGAAAAAACACCATTTCTCTTTGACCAGTCATCAAACATCTGATACATCTGTTGATTATTCATAAATTCTTTTACAAACACATACATTTCTAAGGCTTCAAACTGTGGGGTTCGTAAAATGCGTCTGGGTTCTTTTCCTTGTCATTGTAATCCAGATATTTCTTAGTTATTTCACGATACCTATTTCTTATAATTCCTCTATTATCTACATAAAATGAACGAAGGAACTCAAAAAAGGCAAATTCCATTCCAACTTCTTTTGCCATATCTATACCTCCAGCTCAAGTGACTCAGATAACAAGTCTGTTATCTTTATTTTAATTTTACCTGCGGAATCTGGAATTTTATATATACCAGATACCAACTCATCTTTTGTCGGAATATCACAAATTGTCGGTCTCATTGTCTGACCATCATAATTCCAATCAATATAGATAGATTCTACCAACTGCCTCCAATCTTCAACAGATTCTTTCTGCATACTTAATTTCTGTAAAAGGTTCATAGGATAAAATTCTTTTATTATAATCTGATTGTTTTCTTTAACAACATTGGCATCTGCTTCCCTCTTAAATTGTAAATCTTTCTTATCCCTAAGGATATCAACTATCTCTATTTCCAAATTATACGAAGAAGTTCCTGTTCCAACGATGCCTTCAAATCAGCTTCATGTCCCATGCAAATAATCTTAATTTTCTCCACCACCCCATTCGGATTTTCTTCCTTGCGCTTTTCAAATGTATGATACGGTAAATTAGCCTTGAGTTCCTCTAAATCAGCCTTTGTTGCAATACGATTTGTAGGCATGATTTTAACCATCCAGCCATCTAATTCTCCATCATATACTGTTGATGAATCAAATTTTTGAATACCTAATGCATCAATAATTAATTCTTTCGCCTCTACTGGATTTCTAAAGAAATCATAGTTATTCACATTATACACCTCAAAATTATTATTATTTTGCAATCCTAATAATCTTTTTGTAGTAACCTGTACTGCTCCTAAATTAATATCTGCGCCTATATATTTTCTAAGTTAGCAACCACCAGTTCAACTGGTGGTTTATTATTAGCCCTCCAAAGGGCTATTGTTACTATTCGCCCCAAAGGGCGGTATCGCAAGCACTTTTGCTGGCCCGCTATAAAGCGGTACTACTCGAATCTTCTCGTCTCGATTCTTCTGCTGGCTCTTTTATATACTTTTGAACTGCTTCATCTGTTATATTGCCAATCGTTTCAACATAATATCCTCTAGCCCAAAACGCTTTATCCCATTTACTTTGCAACTCAGGATGCCTGTCATAAATCATTAATGTGCTTTTTCCTTTCAGATACCCCATAAAATCTGATACTCTGAGTTTTGGTGGAATTGCTACGCTTAAATGTACATGATCTATACATACCGCTCCTGCAATTATCTCTACATTTTTATACTGGCATAAAGTTGCTATTATCTCTCGGACATCTCTGCGTATTCTCCCATACAATACCTTCTTTCGGTATTTAGGAATAAACACAATGTGATACTGGCATTTCCAACGAGTATGTGATAAACTTTTATTGTCCATTTGGACCGCCTCCTTTGATTTTGAGTTTGGCTTGCGACACCATTCTCATTCTATCACAGGAGGCTTTATTTTGTTATCCTCACCACTTCCGACTACTCTATTCTCCCCAGCATAGCTGGGGGATTAGACTTTTCATTCAACATACCTGCTACCGCACATAATGTTCCTGAGCCCATAAAACAATCAAAGACCAAATCTCCCGGATCTGTAGATGCCGTAATAATTCTTTCTAGTAATTTCTCCGGTTTTTGTGTTGGATACCCTGTTCTTTCTTTTGCCTGAGGATTAATAAATGGAATATCCCATACATCACTTATAGGTTTTCCCTCCATATCTGCATAATGAACTTGATACTTTCCTGAAGCTATCATTTCTTTTACTTTGGGATTATTCTTATCATATACTACTAATCCATTTGATCCATATCCACCACCAATAAGATAACCATTTTCATATTTACTTTTCAAATTATCAGTTACTTCTTTAATTGTATTAAATTTATTATTTCCTTTTGAATACATAAAAATAGTATCATGATTTTTTTGGAAACTATCTCCTGATGGTGCTGTCCATTTTTCATAATGCCATGTGATTTCATTTTTCATACAATCAAATCCAAATATCTCATCTAAAATGCATCGTATATACATCGATTTATGATAATCACAATGAACATAAATTGTGCCTGTTGAACTCAATAGTTCTCTCATTATAACTAAACGTTCATACATAAATTGTAAATATTCATCATTTGTCCATATGTCACTATACTGTTTTTCTTCAAATGACGAGATATCCCCTGCAATTTTTTTTGATTTTATTTTAATCTGCTTTTTATAGTCAACTTTACTATCAAATGGAGGGTCAATATATATCAAATCTATTTTTCCACGGTATTCTTTAAGCATATGACTCATAACTTGAAGATTATCTCCCCAAAATATCTTATTCATCCAACCATCCTTAGGCTCTCCATAGGATTCCTTAAGCTGTGCAGGATAATACCGCGTTGATGTATAAGGCCTTTTCCCCGTCCAATGTAACTCCGGATATCCTTTTATTGGTTGTCTTTGTTCAAATTCAAATGAAATCTGTCCATCCATTAGCAATCTCCTTTTCTTCTACAGTAATGTCTCATATCACAGTTGGCACAAAGATTTTTATCTTTAGCTCTGCCACTAAAATCTTTATGTTGTATTTTTTCAACCACTTCATCAAATTCTTTTATTGTTTTATCAATCATTTCCGTTGACTTATTAAATGTTACTGTTGGTACACCATTATCCTCACCTGTATAATACAAATGCATTTTACTTACCTTTTTGCCTGTCTTTTCCTCAATAAGATGAGCATACACTTCAAGCTGTCTCCTATAACGATTCATCTCCGCTGTTTCAATTAAAACATCTGGTTTCTTCTCGGATTTAAAGTCAACAATCTCTACTGTATCACCTTCGCCCCTGATAAGGTCAACCTTTCCAAGCAATATATAATCAGGCTTTACTAAACTTACTTCCACCTCTGCATCTTGAATTCGACTCCAGTCACTCTGATTTCTCTCAACATACCCCAAAACCTGTTTATACGCAGCTTCTATCTGCGGTTGTCCTAAATAAGAATGCTCACACTTCGATAATGTCATATAATTTGTATCAAACCACTCTCGTATTGTTTCCGGCACTATTGTCTGTTCTTCATGACGCATAGCTGCACGATGAATGACTTCTATTGTCTCGTGCACTAAAGTTCCAAAGAGTGTTGCACCTACTCTTACCTGCGTAAATCCAAGTTCTTTAAAAAATTTATACTGTAATGCACAATTCTCATACAGAGCGATGTGAGAAGTAAAAGAATATGTATCCTTTATATTTACAGGCTTTACCTTTTCCAACTTTATTTCTGAAAGATTTACATCTTCATAAGCAGGTAGCTTCTCATAGCACTCTTCAAAATATTTGCTTGGTGTGGCTCCATGACCTTTCTTTTCACAACAAGAGAGTACCAATAAATTTTGTGCTCTTGAAAATGCCGTATAATATAATCGCCAAAAATCAAAGAATTTTATATCTTCCCTTGTCTCAAAAACTTTTCTATGAAAATATTTATTTTCTATTTCTTCTAGCAAATGATTTCCACTACTTCTCGGTGTTCCATTTAATGAATCAACAATCACTATCGGAAACTCCATTCCTTTTGACTGATGTATAGTCATAAATGAAACGCACCCACTCGGAGCATACTCCGAATCATCTTCATACTCTGTAATTCCTCCATCAAATAAGAAGCGAAAATACATATTAAAAAAACGTTCTACTGACTCTACAATATTGTTTTCCGTGAAGACATCTATCCTATGTAGATATTCGTACTTTCCCAAAATTGAAGATAAAATTGATAAGTTTCTTGCATGTCTTTCATCTATCACCCCTGATTTCATATCTATCCCTAAGTATGTACTAAATGGTTCAAACTGTAATAACTGATACAGTAATCCTGTAAATGCGTAATCTGCATTATCCTTTCTTAGATTAGCATGCTTCTGCATCTTCTCTGCAATCCATTTTCCCAATGTATCTCTATACTGTAAAATAAGCTCTCTTGCAGCAGCTATACATTGAGTATCGTAATAATTATAGAGATTTTCAAAATCATACGAAAAATCTCTTTGTTGTAACTTACGAACATACTCTGGGAAACATAAGATCATACACCCTATTACCTGCTTTATCTCTTTTCTTTCAAAGAACATTTCCGAACGAGGTGAATAAACTTTAATACCATGTTCCTCAAGATATTCAACCATACCTATGATTTTATCCCCTTTTACAGACTTGCAAAGAACTGCAATCTGATTGTAATCAGTTAGTACACCACTACTTTTTAATTGTGTAATAAATGAATACACTTGTTCATACCAATCATCTAACAAATCTTTTCCTGAACATTTAATAACACCTACTTTAGCATCCTTTTTCCCTTCCGGCGGAACAATCTTCTTCTCAAACCTAAAATTCTTCCACATAAAATCATATGCCCTACCATCTGTTGTGCTCATCCATTTATTGTAAAAATCAATAATTTGTCTCTCTGAACGATAATTTGTAACAAGTTTAACCTGCTTACATTCTCCTTCTGCAAAATGGCCTGGAAATTCCAATATATTTCTTATTGTTGCTCCTCGAAAACGATACAAACCTTGGTCATCGTCTCCCACAACACATATATTTCTATTTTTTCCGGCAATCAAAAACACAAGTAATTCCTGTATGTAATTTGTATCCTGATATTCATCCACCATCACATATTTAATTTTCTGCTGTATTTCTTCCAATATGCTTGGTTCCTCGATCAATAATTTATATGCTTCTGTTTGAATACTTGAAAAATCAATTAAATTCTCATCTTCCATCAGGATATTGTACTGTTTCATAATATTTGCAACAGCCACAATATGTTCATCCGAGTCTTCCTGCATTTTATCAATATCAACCAATTCTTCAGCAAGATTATTAACATACTTAACTATTTCTCCGGCTTGTCTCCAAGCTCCTTGCTTTTTATCAAATATAACATCAAAATAAGGCAAGTTCCTAAATCTATTAATCTTTTGAAACACCATATACTGCTGATCAAAATTATCTAGCATCCTATAATTTTTCTTAATCCTTGTATATTCAAGATGATCTTTAAGAATTCTCAAACAAATTGAATGAAAAGTACCAATATACATTTCATTCAGATTTACGGATACTCCTATTGCATACAATTCATTTGTGATACGTGTAATCAGTTCTTTCGCAGCCTTTTCTGTAAATGTAGCAATCATTATTTCCTCAGGAAGCACATCTTTTTCAGTTATAAGATAAACAATTCTCTTTACTAATGTATATGTTTTTCCTGTACCAGGGCCTGCAATAATTAACAACGGACCATCTGTTGTAGAAATAGCACTTCTCTGTGCTTCATTTGCGTTTCCAAAATCAAATGCCATATCAGTACCCCCTCTGCATTTAATTATATATTCTCATATATTTATAAATCCTGTTTCGTATTACATCTTACTTTTCTGATTTTTCTTGTATCGTCCATCAGCAGGCTTTATTGCATCTGAAGGAATTAACCATGTTTTTCCTTTTTTTATTGCACCTTCAATTCTTCCTTCTGCACATAAAACACCTATTCGACGTGAAGTGATATTCCATCTTTCTGATAATTCCACAGTCGTTAAATACTCCATAATCTTACCTCTTCAAAATCATACATAAGCAGAAACATAAAACTAGTTTGATTATACATCGTTTATCGGAATAATACAAACAAAAAAGAGAAGGATTTCTCCCCCTCTAATTCATTACTCCAATACCTCATCTAACATATCATTAAGTTTCATATACTCTACACCTAATGATTCACATACCATTGGAATTCCATTATTCTTGTTTCCTTCATCAGTTACTATAATCCCATCTTCTAAAATAGCTGTTGCAATCAAAAATGGATCTCCATTTGAGCTTCCCTTTGTTTGAATTTTTATTATTTGTGGAAATTGTTGTAATATTTCTGTAGTCTTTAACTGTACTTCTTTTGATAAAGGCAAAAAAGCATCTTTGTGTTCCTTTGCCCATTTTACAATATCATCATCTTTTAATTCTTCAAATATTTCCGAACTTGAAATAAGTTGTCCATTTTCTACAAGTTCATTAAAAGCCTGCCATATATGTGAAAATGCTTTCTTAGTCATATTATAGTTCTTTGATGCATTAATAAGTGCACAGGCATCTATTACATACTTTTTACTCATATGAACATCACCGCCCGTTCTATATTACTTATGTGTTTACCTTTTATACTAAGTGTACTACACATCTCACCATATGATATATCGCCTCTGCTATAAGCAGATAACACTTTCTTTGGAAACAAATAGCCTTCTTTACTCAAGTAGGTAATATAATATTTTACTTTGAATTCTCTATCTTTCTTATTCTGAATAATAGAATCCTGTTCTTCTTTAAATGAGTCACTAATCCTCTTGTATATAGAATAATAATCTGACCCATTAATAATATCTAATTCTCTTAACCTTCTTACTACCGAAAATGTGCTTACTGCATACTTATCCGCAATAGATATTAAACATAAATCTGACCAATCACCATATAAATTAAGCGCATTTGATGACACATATCTAAAACTTTCTTCTGGCATTAATACTTCTGCAGCAATTCTATCACATATTTTTTCTTCTTCATCATTACGCTCATCAAAATCTATTAAGCATAATGATGAAGACCTTCTAACCAAATGTGCAACTTCATGAAATAATGAAAAAACTTTAGCTCTCTCAAAATCTTTATTATTAATTGCAATGATAGGAAATGTATCATAATACATAGAAATGCCTCGCATCTCAGACAATGATACTCCAGTTATCTGAGCAACCATTATCCCATAATGTTCTAAAAGGGCTCTATAATAATTAAATCCATTATTTCTATATGCTGATTTATTCTTAAATGGCAAATCTAATTCAAAATACTTCTTATTACATCTGCTATCTGTTTTCGCTTAATTTCGGGCCAACGCTGGGCAAGCTCCTATATTCCGTATCATCAGATAGATTAACTATAATTTGCCTATTACCAGTTATTCTACCAATTTCAGACCACAATTCATAACTTGTTTCTCTATAAACAGTATCATTGTATGTCCTACGATCGGTATAAGCTTTTGTTTTTTTCTCAGGTGGATTAGATAAATAAAATGTTGCAAATGGAACTTTGTATAAATTAGCAAGTTTCTTTGCTTCTGTAATTGAAGGCAACTCTTCGCCTCTTTCCCATTTATCAATTACTTCTGACCTAAACCCAGAAATATGATTAGCAACATCACTTGTTGTGCCAAATGGTGTTTCAGAACGTGCCCATACAAGCATTTTATAATTTACATATGCATATTTTTTGCACCCATACAAGTATGCACCTCCCTTTGAAAATATTTGGCATTATAATATATATTAACAAAACAGGCTAATTGTCATGTTTTCTGAAATTATAATATCACACTTTTCGTTTCAAAGATATTAAATTTACCACTTTTCATACAGGTTTAACATATTCTTATTAAAAAATCCTTATTTAAAACCTAACCATTTCCTCTTCTCAGCCCTGTTTTGCGTCCTATCTTCCACTTTTTTCTTATCAGTATCTCTGCCAACACTCTCATCATAAATTTTCTGAAACTCCTCATACATTTCATCTCCATCCTTTTTTATCCCCAGCCTTTTCATTACATCTGAGAACAACCTTATGCTTCCACTCACATCAGCAATATCGAATCCGAATACATCTGCCTTAACTGAATCACTGATATTTCATAACCGCCAAGCTCTGATATTCTCCTGACAATCCAACCAACTTTGTCCACAGGCTCAGTTTCTTTAGTTTCCACAAATTCACTTTTACCTGTTACATCAGTTGTACTTTCGTCCAGTCTTGCCACATTCACATCAAACGAATTATGAACCTCTGGTATTCCTATACCCTCTAAACCAGTCTGTTGTTTTCTCGCACTATCTGTTTGCTCTTTCTGTCTGCCTATTTCATTCTGATTATTATTAAGATTCATTACCTCAACATTTGCATCAGGCTTAACAACTGCTGCCGCCACTTTCTCAACCTCAGTATTCTCTTCCATCCCCGGTATCTCAACATCCCTGTCAGCAACAATCTCCTCATTCCCCGACACCGCATAATAAGCCGTATACAAATCTTCTTTTATAATGTCATCAGCAAGCTGTATCTGCCTCTTAACATTTCTCTTCTCCTGCTTCAGCTCATCCAGTTCTTCCTGCACTTCCATGTGCCATATCTGATATTCTCGGTACTGCTCTTCATTCTTTATACTGCGTTTCCGACTAGAACTTTCTCTGTATATCTCCTTCTGCCTGTCCTCAATCTGCTGAATCCTATCTTCTTTCTCACTTATGAAATCCACAAGCTCCACAATACTTTGATGTCATTATTCACAAGCAGCAGATATTCATCCTGTAACTGATGAAACCTCTTCAAATCCTCTGCATACTTTGCTCCACCGACTACAAAACGCTTCTGTTCTACAACCCTTAATCTGTATAGCTTTGCGTAAAACTTCTTCTGGTATGGTGACAGCTTCGCCCTGTGTAGTCTCCTGATATCCGACGAATAAAAGTAAGGCTTTGCCATCCAAGGCATATCCACATGATGCCTTAATGTCTCCTCTGAAAACATCTCGTCCATCTTTGCAAGCTTATGATAATACCGAAATCCCGGTGCCTGCACTTCCATCCACGCATCTTTCTTGAATACATATCCAAGTCTTTTCATCAGATATTTAAAATGCTCCACATTCCCGGCAGCATATGCACACATCTTGGCATCCCTAAGAATTATCTCTTTCATGGACATTTCTCTTTCCCACTTGTCCCTGCTGATATTTTTGGGATTCCTGCTGTACTCTGCCGGCATAATGGAAAGTCCAAGTTCATCACAATATTTATTTGTAATAGGCTGAAGATGATTCTTCCAGTTGCCTTTCGGTGAATTGTATTTCTTGCCAGTTGTCATGCTGACACTGTTCCAGATCAGATGCCCATGCATATGCTCCCTGTCAGTATGGACTGCATACACCGCCTCATAATCATCACCAAGCACATCCTTTGCGAAATGCTCGAGGACATACATTGCCTGCTCTGCTGTTACTTTTTCCTCCGGCGAAAACGATATGATCACATGATAGCCCTGCCTTTTACCTGTCTTATGAAATATATTCTTTGTCTCTTCCATCTGCTCAAATGCTGTATCTGGCAGGCAGTTAATACCGCCCACCAGTATACATTCTTCTGTCTTATCCGGATTCTGGATATATTCCAAAGCATTCTTCAGGTGCGATGCTGGATTTCTGCCCTCTGACTCCTGTATATTTAAGATCTTTGTAATCGCCATACTTCCAGCACCTCCCCGAATGTTTTCTTTACATCATCCAGACTGTTCTGCAATTTATCAATATCGCTGTAATACAATCTCCCCTGTGAATTGCCAAGCTTTACCGTCTGATTAATATTATTTGCAATACCTGCTATGATACGGATTGCTTTTGCCCTGTCCTCAGGATAACTTGTATCTATGTTGCCGCCCGTCCGGATCAATTCTCTTATATAGGCACTTGCTGTCATTCCCGTCCGGTTAAGTGCCGCTTTTAGAATATCCATATCTTTCTCCGACAGCTTCACAGATACCTTATGATCTTTCCTGTCAGACTTGTATCTTCGCTTTCCATCTGCCATACGTTTCTCCCCTTTCGTAGTTTTCTAATGCTGTATCAAACCAATCTCTTTTTATCTGTACCATTGCTTTTTTCATCCTTTCCAAAAGTTCTGCTTATAGGTTTTGCAAGATGCGGAAAAGGTCGGACCTTTTCCCGAAAAAATATAAACGCCATCAGCGTTTACATAATTTTTCGTCTTGGCAGGAGCACCTGCACCCTGTATATGATAATATGTGGTGGTTAATGTACCACCACAATTACTGATATGGTGGCACTTTTTGCCATCACTTTACTGTTTTAGTGGCGTTTTCCGCCACCACTTTTCCATTTTGATGGCACTTTCCGCCACCATGGCTTTTTTCTCGCTTATCTGAGTGGTGGCGCTTTTTGCCGTCACTTTGCTGTTTTGACGGCGCTTTTTGCCCCCACTTTTGCATTTTGACGGCACTTTTTGCCCCCACACTTTTTTCAGCTCTGATTTGTGCGGGGGGCGCTTTCTGCCCCCACTTTGTGGTTTTGGGGGCGCTTTTTGCCCCCATTTTCATGTTTTGACGGCGCTTTTTGCCCCCACACTAATGAAACTGCATTACCACATCCATAATAACGATTTCCTCTGCCATCATCCTGGTCTGTGTTCTTAGCTGTAACTGTTCTGTAAAGGAATTTGGATTCTTTGGCTTATGCTTTTTCAGCCACTTAGCTTCAATATCATAGAGCAGCTCATATGCTGTATCATTGACTTCATCCGCTCTCTCTTCAAGCTCACCGAACCGCACCAGACTCTTATATCTCATTGGATATTCTTCCTTGATATATTTAATCCACATACGCCCATACTTTCCTACATCTATATCTGCCTTCTCTGTTCCTGCGACAAGCACCGGATAAAAGATTCCATCCCTTTCTTCATATGGGATGCCAAGCTTTTCAAATGTTGTCTTACTCATAATGATTACCGCCTTTCTCATCACTCTGCAGAATATCAAGCACATGCTTTAATTGAACCAGCAGTTCTTCAACATCTATACCTCTGTCAGATTCATCTAATGTCTGTAATTCTTCCAGTATCGTATCAAGATGCACCTGTACTTTCTTTGCCACCTTCATTCCACCAACAACCCTGATTTCATGCTTCAGAAGACATTGGATGATATAATCCTGTTTTGAAAGTCCGCTGAGTGAAACCTTCACATTCAGCTCCTGTGCTTCCTCCGGTGACATACGAAACGCTACTACAACATTTCTCCATCTGTTCTTGCATCCAGCCTTTTCTCGCTCATAATAATCTGCTCCTTCCGATATAAAATCTATTCTTTTAATTTCTGCTGCATATATCCAGCAAAACTTGTACCGGCATGATTCATAATGTTTTACATAGGCATTATCAGACTGCCTTGTACTTATCAATGCTTATAATTTTTTCCGCAGCCGCATCCATATCAATCATAGGTGCTGTTTCCTCTGTCTGCATGATTTCTACATCATCATCCTGCTCTTCGCAATCCTCAAAGCTTGCATTGACAGCATCAAGTCTGTCCGCCATTGCCACCTGCTTTGACGGAAACAGATGCGAATAACGATATGTGATATCAATGCTCTCATGACCAACCCTGTCAGCTATTGCAACTGCGGAAAACCCGAGGTCGATCAGATGTGAAATGTGCGAATGCCTTAGATCATGGATTCTGATTTTCTTCACACCGGATAATTTGCAGCCACGCTCCATCTCATGATGAAGGAAGCTCTTTGTTACCAGAAAAATCCTGTCTGTTGGTGTCTGGTCATATAACATTGCAAAATATTCCTGCATTTCTTCGATAAGGAACTTCGGCAGCTTGATTGTTCTGTTGCTCTTAGGTGTTTTCGGTGTTGTAATAACATCCTGCCCCTGCAGCCGCTGATACGATTTATTTATTCTGACTGTGTTCTTTTCAAAATCAAAATCTTCCATCGTAAGTGCAAGCAGCTCACCTAATCTCATTCCTGTCCAGTACAGCATTTCAAATGCATAAAATGAAACCGGCTTGTCAATCACCGCTTCTGAAAACTTCTTATATTCCTCAGTTGTCCAGAAAAGCATTTCCTTCTTTTCTTCCCTGCCCATATTTCCGGCCTGTCTTGCCGGATTTGATTTCAGATTATAAAACCTGCACGCATGATTGAATATCGCACTTAAAATGTTGTGCATTGTCTTCTTGTAAGTCTGGGAATAACTCTTCCCATTCTCATAACGGAATGCTACCATCTCATTCTGCCACTTGCGTACATCTCCCGGTGTAATCTCATTCATCTTAAGATTCTTAAAATATGGAAGTATCTTTGTATCCACAATGTGTTCTTTGGTAAGCCATGTGTTAAGTTTGACATAATTTTTCACATCCTCTGTATACAGCTTCCAGAACTCTCCAAATGTCATATCCAGATTATTCTCCTGCCGTATTTTGTAATTACGCTCATAATCAAGTGCTTCCCTCTTTGTTGCAAATCCTCTCTTCTTTATCTGTTTATTTTCCCCAGTCCAGTCCTTACAATAGAATTTGACAAACCAGGTGCCTGTCTTACTGTCTTTATAAGCTGGCATATTCATCATCTCCTTCTTTCCATATGAAGAAGCAGCTGCCTAAGCCGTATCGCTTCTGCACCTGCCTCTATCACAATCTTCTTACCTGTTGCTTATCCTGCATCACTCATACCATAAATGCGTTCTTCAAAATATTTTCTGCTTACTTTTCCACGGATAACAATGTAACCCTTCTTTTCAAGTTCACTGTTGATCTGTCTCATAAGCTTGTATGCTGCTGATCTTGAAATCCCAAGAATCTGCATCACATCTCCTACTTCTAAAACTTTTCGTTCATGCCCTTTCACCACCTTTCCATTAAAATTTGTTTTGGCGTTTCTCCATACCAGTTCTGCTGATGTCACAACCAGCCTCCTTACCTGAGATAATCTCCTGTAATACCGCCCGCTCCTGCTCGAGGTACTCGGTCCGCTTGGGGGAGTGTCTACATTCGCTCGATTCCTATGAATGTCTTGGCAAATGCCTGTTAGATTTCTGGTACCGCTCATTTAGTTATTTTTCAATACCATATCGTATAGATAATTGAATTGATATTATTCTATACCGTATAGTATTGAATTGTCAAGAAGTTTTTCTAATGTTCTCGTATAGAAAAACTTCCATTTTCATTTTTTCCGTGTTATACTGTCTTTAACAGTCCATCAGGGACAGATAAACGGAGGTGACTACACTATGACAATTGGTGAAAGAATAAAGAAAATACGGGTATTCCGTAAAATGACAATGGATGAACTGGGCGGTGCACTTGGATTTGAGGGCAAAAATATGTCGGTCCGCATATCCCAGTATGAAACCGGTGCACGCATTCCCGGTGAAGATATGATTCTAAAGCTTGCTGATGCATTGCACTGCAATTACAAGGCAATCTCTGATTACAGCTTGGTGCTGCTGAAGATATCATTGAAACACTTTTCTGGCTTGAAGAAAGTGCCACATCTCTCCCGGCACGTGGAAAAGGTACAAGATTCCCAGAGTACACAGCTCCCGGCAACCTGATTCATCTGACTGCAATGACACCTGCAAAATCTTCCGAGGCTGCCAGACCAACTTACAACGAAGATGATTATGACAGTACAGGCTCACCTGTCGCATTAACTTTTGAATATGGATTGGTAAATGATTTCCTTTCGGAATGGTGTGAAATGAAAACGAAATTAAATAGTGGAGAGATTTCTCCTAATGAATATTTTGAGTGGAAAATAACATGGCCTCAGGCGTAAATGAAACTATTCACGCACAGCTCACTTTAGTACCATTTTAGTACCACAAGGCAAAAAACAAGCTCGCAAATGCCCATTTTACTAGGCTTTGCGAGCTTTTGAAAATTATTCAAACTCAATAGTTCCCGGTGGCTTACTGGTCAAATCATAGAATACTCTATTGACTCCCTTTACCTCATTTATAATTCTGCTCATCACTGTCTGAAGTACCTCAAACGGTATCTCGGCTGCTTCGGCTGTCATGAAGTCTACAGTGCGGACTGCACGGACTGCAACGGCATAATCATATGTTCTCTCATCACCCATGACACCTACTGAACGCATGTTGGTAAGGGCTGCAAAGTACTGGTTTGGCATCCATGATGGTTCCTCGCCGTGGGCCTCTTTGTACTCTTTTGCTGCCTTTTCCACTTCGCTTCTGTAAATCCAGTCTGCATCCTGGACAATGCGTACCTTTTCGGCTGTGACTTCGCCGATGATACGGATTCCAAGGCCCGGGCCTGGGAATGGCTGACGGAATACGAGATAGTCAGGTAATCCAAGCTCCAGTCCAACCTTGCGTACCTCGTCCTTGAAGAGGTTTCTGAGTGGCTCCACGATATCCTTGAAATCGACATGCTCCGGGAGACCTCCCACGTTGTGGTGTGATTTGATGACTGCAGATTCTCCGCCGAGTCCACTCTCCACTACGTCCGGATAGATGGTTCCCTGCGCAAGGAAGTCAACCTTTCCGATTTTCTTAGCTTCTTCCTCGAATACACGGATGAATTCCTCACCGATGATTTTACGCTTGCGCTCAGGCTCTGTGACGCCTGCAAGCTTGCTGTAATAGCGCTCCTGTGCGTTGACGCGGACAAAGTTGATGTCGAACGAACCGCCTTTGCCGAATACGCCCTCTACCTCATCGCCCTCGTTCTTGCGGAGAAGTCCGTGGTCTACGAATACGCAGGTGAGCTGCTTGCCGATTGCCTTGGCAAGGAGTGCTGCGAGCACTGATGAGTCTACTCCACCAGAAAGTGCAAGGAGCACTTTGCCGTCACCGACCTGCTCTCTGATTTCGTCGATTGTGTTTTTGACGAATGAATCCATCTTCCATGTGCCTGCACATCCACATACGCCACGGACGAAATTGTAAATCATCTGTGTTCCGTTCTTGGTGTGAAGTACCTCCGGATGGAACTGTACTGCATATAATTTCTTCTCAACATTCTGTGTTGCGGCTATTGGACAGTCTGCAGTGTGCGCAACTACCTCAAAGCCCGGTGCAGCTTCTGCAATTCTGTCGAAATGACTCATCCAGCATACTGATTCTGATGGCAGATCCTTGAACATCACGCCGTTTGCAGAATATGTGATTTCTGTCTTTCCATACTCTCCAACCTCAGGTGTGATTACCTTTCCGCCTAATTTATGCATCATAAGCTGTGCACCGTAGCAGATGCCAAGCACCGGTATTCCCAGCTCAAACAGCTCTTTCTGGTATGATGGTGAATTCTCTTCATAACAGCTGTTTGGACCTCCTGTAAGGATGATACCCTTTGGATTCATTTCTTTGATTTTCTCAATATCTATTTTGTATGAGTAAATCTCACAGTACACGTTGCACTCGCGGACACGGCGCGCAACAAGCTGATTGTACTGACCACCAAAGTCTATGACTATGACCTTTTCCTGATCCATGTTTTCCTCCTAATTGTTTATTCGCTATGCTGCTGTTTTACAATCTTTGAAACGTCACGTAATTGCTGTTTGCCACACAGTGGTGTAAACAATAACAAAACATAACATATGTTATCTGCTGCCATCTCATTGATTACGTAAAAGCAACATGTTTTCTTATGTCATTATAGATTACGGAGTGCTTATCTGCAAGCGATTTTGTTAAATTTCTGTTTTGATTTTATGTGCAATTACGTTATAATGAATTATAAACACTTTTATAAGCGGGGAGGTTTCATCATGAGTTTTAAAATAATCACTATAAGCCGAGAATTTGGCAGTGGTGGTCGCTTTATCGGAGAGCAGATTGCTCAAAAATGCGGCATTGAGTTTTACGATAAAAAAATAATTGAGCATGTGGCAAAGGAGCTCGGTATCTCTGAGCAGATTGTCGCAAATCAGGGCGAATATGCGCCTGCCGGAAGTATTTTTTCATATGCATTTGTAGGGCGCGATATCACAGGAGTTTCTCTTTCCGACCAGATTTTCAATATCCAGCAGAAGCTCATCAAGGATATTGCGCAAAAAGAGCCATGCGTTATTGTGGGACGTTGCGCAGACTACATTCTTTCTGACAGGGATGATGTGCTGAATGTTTTTATAGAGGCAAACACCCCTGAGAAGGCTGCAAGAATAAAAAAGCTCTACCATAAGAGCGATGACGAGGTCAAAAAGCTGCTAAAGGATGTCGATAAGAAGCGCTCGGTAAATTACCGATACTTCACCGACAAGGAGTGGGGCAGCAGGAAAAATTATGACCTGGTGCTAAACAGCTCTGTGCTTGGATACGATAAATGTATTGAGCTCATCGCATCCGCATACGCTTAATTCACTTAAGATACAGCTTTCCTGCGGTTAAGAAACCGTTTTCTTATTTTATTACGAAAAACGTAAATAGAATTACAACCTGTGTGTAATATTAAAAATACTCCCGCATAAACTGTAACAACAGAATATGCAGGAGTATTTTTTGAAATCATATATTGAGACAAGGGCGGTGGAAATCGCCAACTACATAGTTGAAAACAATGCCACGGTGCGTCAGGCTGCAAAACAGTTTGGCATCAGCAAATCCACTGTGCACAAGGATATCACGGATGCTGACAGGCTGCTTCGCATTGACCCGGAGCTTGCCGCAAAAGCGCGTCACATTCTCGATATCAACAAGTCAGAGCGCCATATCCGCGGCGGACTTGCCACCAGAGAGAAGTATCTGCATCTGCCTCATGTGCATGCCGGCTGAGTGCATGGATGCTTCTATCCCGGCATTAGCAGGTGCGCCGTTTTCCGTACATCTGAGGCTTTTCGTTAATTCAAGACCGGTGTCACATGACTTGTGAGCACACCGTACAGCCACTTGCCCTCATCGCTTAGATCCTCATAGGTAAAGCCGCTTGTCTTATCGCAGGCAGGTGTTAGAAGCGCTGATTTTTCGTCCTTATTGGACAGATTCCAGCACACATAGCTGATGCCGTAGCTGTCAAGCAGGCTGATCCAGCTGTTTGCGGAATCTATGTCCACCTGACCGTTTCCATCGGCGCTGCAGATGCCAAACTCTGATACAAATATCGGCAGTCCGGCGTCCGCCGCCGATTTTAGCTTGTTTTGCAAGTCCTCCTTGTTGGTTGCGGCATAGAAATGCAGTGTATACATGATATTATCATAGCCTGTGACAGGGTCCTTGACTGCCTCATCCACATCCTGGCTCCAGTTAGGTGTGCCTATCAGTATGACTGCATCCTTGTCGTAGCTTCTGATTGACGGAATGACCTCGCTGGCGTAAAACTTCACATCTCCCCAGGTCGCACCGTTGCACGGCTCATTACAAACCTCGTAAATCACGTTGTTGTATGAGGCATACTGCTGTGCCATTTTGGCAAAAAATGTCTTTGCCACATCACTGTAGCGGTTTGGATTGCCCTCGTTTAGCACATGCCAGTCGATGATGACATACATGTCGTTGTCGAACGCGTACTGCACGCCTTTTTGCACAAGTGTCTCAAGCTGCTGCCTGTCACCATCTGTGCAGTAGCCGCCGCTTTCGTAGGTGTACATGGCAAGCCTTACCACATTTGCACCCCAGCTTTTCAGCGTGGCAAAGCAATCATTGGTCACATACTGTGGATACCACGCAAGACCGTGTGTGCTGACTCCGCGAAGCTGCACCTCATTGTTATTTTGATCAACGAGCTTGCTTCCCTCCACATGCAGCTTACCGTTTACTGACGGACAGGCAAGAACTGAGCTCTCCTGTCCGTTTTCTGTGGTGAGCTGCTCTGTGTCAGCCACATTCTGATTTTCTGTACTGCTTTGCGTACTGTCCTCAGTATTATTTTCTGCAGAATTCACCGACTCAGTGGCTTTCTCATCTGTCTGTGATCCTGTCTCTTTGTTGCCCTTGTTACCACATCCTGTAAAAATCCCAAGCACCAGCACTGCAACCAATACCAATGCTATATATTTCTTCATATTGTTATACTGTCTGACTGATTACTGAATTGATGTAACCTTGTAGTCCTCAGCCTCTACAGTCTCCTTTAATTTCTCATCGGAAATGTCAGAGCTTAATGTCACTACTGCAGTTCCGCTCTCATGCTTACTGCTGCCTCACTAACTGCATCAAGCGCCTCGAGTGCCTTCTTTACTCTTGCCTCGCAGTGGCCGCACATCATTCCTTCGATATTCATTGTCTTTGTCATTGATTTTTCCTCACTTTCATTTGGTTTATTTGTTTTGTTTTTTCTATCTGGTGTTGCTTTTCTGTCATGCTTAGGATCATACACCCTGCACAGATTCAGCCGCAGGGCATTGGTAACAACGCAGAAGCTCGACAGGCTCATCGCCGCCGCTCCAAACATCGGATTGAGCTTCCATCCTAATAAAGGATACCACAAACCGGCCGCAAGTGGAATACCTATTACATTATAGAAAAATGCCCAGAACAGATTTTCGTGTATATTTGTCAATGTAGCACGGCTTAACCGCACTGCTGCCGGTACATCTATCAGGCGGCTCTTCATCAGGACAACATCCGCTGCATCTATTGCCACATCACTTCCCGCGCCGATTGCAATTCCCATATCCGCACGTGTGAGCGCCGGTGCATCATTGATTCCGTCACCAACCATGGCTACCCTGCCCTGTTTTTTTAGCTTCCTTATGACAGCCTCCTTACCATCCGGAAGCACACCTGCGATGACTTCGTCCACTCCCGCCTGCTTTCCAATGGCATTGGCAGTCTGCTCGTTGTCACCGGTGAGCATAACAACTCTGATACCCATATTTTTAAGCTGTCTGACAGCTTCCGGACTGTCCTCCTTTATTGTATCTGCAACGGCTATGATACCGCAAAGCCTGTCATCTGCGGCAAAGAACAGAGGAGTTTTTCCTTCCTTTGAAAATTTGACAGCTTTCGCGCGCATATCATCTGACACTTTTACGAATTTGCTGACAAAAGCAAGATTTCCTGCTTTTATCATTTTGCCTGCAAGTATTGCAGTCAGACCATTTCCTACAACAGCGCTAAAATCCGTAACCTCTGCAACAGCGATTTCATCCGTTTTAGCGCGCTCCATAATGGCTTTTGCAAGCGGATGCTCGCTCTTGGCCTCGACTGATGCTGCTATTGCAAGAAGCTTCCTTGACCACAGTGCTTTATCTGTTGATGAGTACGGGTTTAAATCGTCTGCCTTACGCTGACACTCACCAGATATCGTGCCGGTTTCCTCAAAAAATGTCTCATCCGGCACGATATCCGTCACCTTCGGCTCACCGCTTGTTATGGTGCCTGTCTTATCAAGAGCACAATCTGTGTGCGGCCTGTTGCCTCAAGCTTGCCGCTGTCTTGAAAAGTATACCGCTCTTTGCGCCCTTGCCATTTCCTACCATTATCGCAACAGGAGTTGCCAGTCCAAGTGCACACGGACAGCTTATCACGAGTACCGAAATGCCTCTGGCAAGCGCAAAGCCCACGGTCTCACCGGCTATAAGCCATGCTATTATTGTAATGATTGCAATTGTAATAACCGCCGGCACAAATACTCCCGATACCCTGTCAGCGATTTTTGCAATAGGAGCCTTTGTCGCTGCGGCATCAGACACCATCTGTATAATCTGTGAGAGTGTGGTGTCTTCGCCTACTCTGGTTGCGCGGCATTTTATAAAGCCTGACTGGTTCACTGTGGCAGCGCTTACTGCATCTTTCGGCTGCTTATCCACAGGGATGCTCTCTCCTGTGAGTGCCGATTCGTTGACAGCGGTTGTTCCATCTATTATTTCACCGTCCACAGGGATATTTTCCCCCGGTCTGACCACGAAAATATCGCCCTTTTTCACTGCATCCACAGAAATTTCCTGCTCCACGCCATTCCTTACAACGGTTGCTGTCTTTGGGGCAAGCTGCATCAGGCTCTTTAAAGCGTCTGTTGTTTTGCCCTTTGAGTGCGCTTCAAGCATTTTTCCGACAGTAATCAGTGCCAAAATCATGCTGCGGATTCAAAATAAAACTCATGCATATATGACATGACCGCATCCATATCGCCATTCACCTGCGCAGCTGTCATGGCAAAAAGTGCATACACGCTGTATCCAAACGATGCCGCAGAGCCAAGCGCAACAAGCGTATCCATGTTGGGAGCGCCGTGAATCAAGCCCTTAAAGCCACTGATAAAAAACTTCTGGTTTATGACCATTACCGCCACTGTAAGCAGAAGCTGCAAAAGCCCCATAGCCACATGGTTTCCATTGAAAAACTCAGGCAACGGCCAGCCCCACATCATATGTCCCATGGAAAAATACATGAGAACAACTAAGAATATGAGCGATGCTATAAGCCTGTTGCGCAGCTTCGGTGTCTCCCTGTCTACAAGCGCATCCTGCGCTGCCTTTAGCTGCTCTAAGCTGTTATTCGCTTTGTCATTTTCTGATTCTGTTGCTGTGCCTTTGGGACTCGCTCCATAGCCCGCCTGCTCTACTGCCTCCACTATCTGCGCATCTGTCGCGCTTCCCTCGACTCCCATCGAGTTGGTCAAAAGACTGACAGAGCAGCTCGTCACACCATCAACATTAGAGACCGCCTTTTCCACTCTGGCAGAGCATGCCGCACAGCTCATTCCTGTAACTGTATATTGCTTCATACTGTCTGTATTTCCTTCTTTCTAATATTCGAATCTAACTATTCAGAAGCCTTTTCTAAAATCTCTCAATTCCTGTCACCTTGAAATCCAGTCTTTCGATGGCAAATGTGATTTCCTCATCGCTTAGCTCTCTGGTTGCCTCAACATGTGCCACTCCATGCTTTAAATCCACATCTGCCGATACTCCGCTCATCTTCTGAAGCGAGCGTGTGACTGAGTTCTTGCAGTTCAAGCAGTGCATTCCGTCTATGTGCACATCTGCTCTCGTGACTATCTCTCCTGTAAGCTGTACTGTGGCTTCCTCGTCCTCCTTCATGGCTCCACCGCCACAGCAGGCGCCCTCGCCCTTTGAATGCTTAATAGTCTCCTTTAAGCCCACAATCACCAGTGCGGCAATTATTGCTATTATTAATATTGTGATTATTGTACTCATTTTTATACCTGCCTTCTTATAATACTACTTCATAAGCTTCTGCAGTGTGTTCAAAAGCTCATCTATTGTCTCATCCTTGCCGGCTCTTATGTCATCTGCCACACACGTCTTTATATGATTGGCCAAAAGGACTTTATTGAAGCTGTTGAGCGCAGCATTTGCGGCCGCCACCTGTGTGATGATGTCAGGGCAGTAGCAATCCTCATCCAGCATACGCTTGATTCCACGGATCTGCCCCTCTATACGGCTAAGTCTGTTGATGAGATCCTTATATTCCTTCTCTGACCGCTCTTTTTTGCGGTTGCAGCAACAGCATTTGGTTTCTTTTTCTGTCATGGGTACCTCCACTTGTTCTTTGTTCCGCATTATGCATTTATTTCACATGTCTAACCATACCCCTTATGGGTATCTGTTTTCAAGAGCATTATATACCCAGCGGGGTATATTGCAAGGGCAGATTTCCTTATTGAGAAATTTTCATGTTATCTTCTGCTCCTCCCTCATGTTCTACAATAACCCGGTCTGTTATATTCTCCTTATTTTCTCCATCAAGAATATAATACTCCCCACTATACGGCACTTTATAGCTCACCTTAACGTCTCTGCTTATAGCTCCCAGTTTTCAGCTTCTTTTGCCTCCGCCGGCAATATATACATCCTCATAACCTGTATATGATATATGCTTACCGTTTCATCTTTTTCCAAATAAACAGTCGGACCGCTATATTTTCTATACACCAGATCACGTACCGAATCATTATTAACATCAATTAATGCCTGAATATGTTCAATCATATCGGCTGCAAATGACCTCACCGGCGTGATACACATACACAAGACAACTACAGTCACAACCGCTATCGCAGCAAAATATGCAGGATATCGTTTTGAGCTGTGAGTGGTATGTAATTCCTCGATACATTCTTTTCTTACCTGCTCAATATCAGGCATTTCATGCTGCGCTGCCTGTCTAAAAATATCATTTTTTTCATTCTGCATCAATCCTCCTTATCCAAATTTTGCCTAAGCTCCCTTAGGGTACGATATAATCTGTTTTTTATGGTTGATTCCTTTACAGAAAAAAGGAGTGCTATTTCTGAAATATTTTTATCCATATAATAATATAGATAAAATATTTTTTTAGTAAGTTCATCCTTCGCAGAAAGATATGTAAACACACTTTGTACTGTTTCTTTTGATATTGCTATATCGTCAAACGAAGTCTGTTGTACAGCTATATCATTTTCATCTGACGACAAAATATTATAATAGTTCATTTTTTCAATGCCACGCAGCTTTTCTTTTAATTTATAATGACGAAAAATTTTTCTCTTTGCTATTTGCATTACAAGTGCATCCGGCTGCTTAAAATATGATATTCCATGTTTTTGTATTATTTTAACAACCTCTGTATAGGTTTCCTGAAATATATCTGCTACATCTTCAGTTTTTCCACATTTTACAATGATGTACGCTAAAACCTTCTGATTGGTTGAGGCATATAGCTCATTAAAAAAGTCATCCTGTGCCTGATTAATCAATCTGCATCCCTCCCTTCACTATATATGTGTCCCACACCATAGAAAAAGTTTCATGTTATACCATACTTTTATAATAAAAGCATGCAAGCTGTGTCCTGTCCCTCAGCTGCAGCTTTTCAAGTATGACACTGATATAGTTTCGTACGGTTCCCTCACTCAGATACAGCTCATCCGCTATTTCCTTGTTGTTTAGTCCTTCTGCAACCAGCTCTATGATTGAAAGCTCCTTGCCGCTTATATCATAGCTCTTCATTGCGTCAATGAACCGGGCCTGACCGGTGCCTGATGAAGCTTTACCATCAGCTCCGAACAGGTGTGGTATCCTGTCCATTATCTGTGTTCCAAACACTGTCTGTCCGTTGTTTACAGCTCTAAGTGCCGGGGCAATACTCTCAAAGGCCTGTTTTAGTATATAGCCCTTCGCCCCCAGCGAGATTGCTTTTACTATGTATTCATCATCCGAAAATGTGGTCAGAAGAAGTATTTTGGCATCGGGATATTTTCCGAGTATTTTTTCTGCTGCTTCAAGACCTGTCATGCCCTGCATCCTTATATCCATGAGCATCACATCGGGCATATGCTCCTCGTACAGCTTTACCGCCTGCTGCCCGCTGTCTCCAACCGCAGACACCTCTATGTCATCCTGTGCGCTCAGTATTGTATTCAGCGAAAGTGATACGAGATTATCATCATCTATTATTACTATTTTCATGTCCTGTTCCTTTCTTTTTCAAGCCTTGATTTTTATGCATTTTGTATATCCTCACTTCTTCATGAGCGTCACAAATATCATGAAACCATCGTCTGCCTTTATCCGCATGGTTCCTCCTATAGCTGCAACACGCTCCTTTATATTTTTTATGCCTATTCCATCTCCTGTTTCTCCCGAAAGTCTTCTTTCGTCAGCCGATGTGCCGTTGTCATTTATCTCAAGCTGGTAAAAGGCGGGATGCTCTCTGACTATTATCCTGATTTCATCGCCGTTACTGTGCTTAACTGCGTTGTTTACCGCTTCCTTTGCAATTGCAATAAAAGCATACTTGACATCTCTGGGCACATCATCCTCACAGTCGTATTCGAGTGAAAATGCAAATGCACTGTCTGTAGGCTTAAGCTTCGCAAGCGCCTGACGCAAATCGACCGATTCATCGTACAAATCATGAACACTTTTTCTCATGCTGTCCATTGCCGTATCGAGTGTACTCTTTAGGTCTGCGATAGGCGCTTTAAGCTTTTCATCAGTATTTATCACACCGATTGCTCCCACCTGCAAAATAGAGCGCGTAATCATGTGACCCACGTTGTCGTGTATCTCCCTTGCGATACGGTTTCTCTCCTTTAGCGTGGCATTGTATATCTGCGCATTCTGCTTCTCGATAAGCTGGTGATTCATCTGCTCCATAAGCATGTCGTGCTCCATGGACGCATCTCTCATGCTGTGCATCTTCATCTGATACCCCAAAAGCAGCTCTGTGAAATACGAAAGCATTACCGCAAAAGCCATGAGAAGTACAACCTCCAGGATATAAAAAATCCCGGGTGCTATATGTTTTATCTTTAAAATACAGTCCACCGATACAACTATCCCCACTAAGGCTGCAGCCATCCTCGATGCCGTGTATTTTCTCTTTCTGAATACCATCGCTGCATACGGCAGCATAAAAAATGATGGTGCAAAAAATACTCCGGACAGAATATAAACCGCCAGAATCAAATCAAAAGCCCGGTCTGCCGTTTTGCTCTCCTTAGCAGGACTCATCTGCGGCACATCCTGCATGTCTATAAATGTACACACGATTATTCCTGTAAGTATGCACGCTATCATGACGTAATCGACCTGAAGGGATACCACCATAAGCATCACGCATGATAGAACTATTAAAAACTGACTACATATCTTATACATCAAAAGCCTCCATTTCCGTAAAATAAGCTTACAACAAATTCCATCAAACGTCACTATGACAAATGTCATTTTTTACACAACAATGCCTCATCCAAACATAAATACGAATGTGACATTTGACACTTACTTTCCGGCACGCCATATAGTAATCTGTTATTGAGCCAAATATCAGGCTTGCAACCAAAAATACAACATTATGGAGGCAATTCAATGGATACAACCAAAAATGCGATAGAAGTAACCAACCTTGTAAAACGCTACAAGGAGCTTGTGGCACTCGACCATTTCAATCTGACCGTTAAAACCGGCGAGATTTTCGGATTGCTCGGACCAAACGGCTCCGGAAAAACCACAACTATAAACTGCATACTTTCCCTGCTCACATACGATAAGGGAGATATAAAGGTATTCGGGCAGGAAATGTACTCAAACAGCTACGATATCAAACGCGAAATCGGCGTGGTCATGCAGAATGTGGCCGTGTACGACGAGCTGACTGTATATGAAAATATCGACTATTTCTGCGGTCTTTACGTAAGTGACAAAAAGCTCCGCGAAAAATATGTAAAGGAAGCAATGGATTTCGTGGACATAGCGGATTACAGCAAATTTCTGCCAAAGAAGCTCTCAGGCGGACTTTTGAGACGACTCAACATCGCGTGTGGCATAGCACACAAGCCAAGGCTCATCTTCTTCGATGAACCGACCGTGGCTGTTGACCCTCAAAGCAGAAACAAGATTCTGGAGGGCATCAAAAAACTAAACCGTGATGGTGCGACAATCATCTACACCTCACACTACATGGAGGAGGTTGAGCAGCTCTGTGACCGAATACTCATCATGGACAAGGGCAAGGCTCTCGCGCTCGGCACAAAGGATGAGCTAAAGCGCATGATCAAAAATACAGAGACAATAAACGTAGAAATTGCAGACCTGTCAGAAGCACAGCTTGACTCATTAAAGCAGCTGCACAATGCATATCAGGTCAGCTTTGAAAACGGACAGCTTCGGATTTATTTCAGTGGCGGACGCCACAATATAATCCATGTGCTTGATTATCTAGAACAGAATAATCTGTCCTTCGGTCAGGTGTACACGCAACTTCCAACTCTTAACGATATATTCTTAGAGATTACCGGAAAGGAGCTAAGGGATTAATGAATGGACTAAAATTATTTTTTCACAACTCAAAATACACCATGCTAAGCATGTTCCGCCTGAAAGTTACGCTGTTCTGGACACTTGCATTTCCACTGTTGCTCGCCACCTTTATGTATATGGCATTCGGAAATCTGTTTGAAAAGGATGAAATGTTTAAGACAATAAATGTAGCAGTGGTTGAATCTGAAAATGATGACACTCTGATGAGCGTGCTTGAGTCTCTCGATGTAAACCATACTGATTCCGTCAGTAAATCAGACGACAAGTCCGATAGCACAAATTCATTTTCAGACCTCATAAACATGAAGCTAATGGATAGCTCAGCAGCCAAAAAAGCACTAAATAACAAAAAAGTGACAGGCATTATTTACACAGAGGATGCTTCTTTAGTCGTGGAGGAAAACTCATACAATGCCACAATCCTTGAATCCATCCTGACACAGTACAAACAGCAAAAGGACGTATTTACAAACATAGCAAAGACTAATCCGGCTGCGCTTGAGACTGCAATTGCCGGGCTTTCTGAAACCGCATCAGAGTATAAAGAGATTTCACTTTCATCGGGAAATCAGGATGAATACACCAATTACTTTTACGCTGTTTTTGCGATGAGCTGCCTGTTCGCCTCATTTTCAGCCGTAAGCTCCACCTGCAGGCTGTTAGCTGATACAAGCCCTCTCGGCATGCGAAAAAGCCTTGTGCCGGCATGCAAAAACACCCTTATCTTTTCAGAGTATATCTCACTCTTAAGCATCCATTTTGCTGTTGAGCTCATAGCACTTGCCTACATGACTCTTCTTGGCGTGGATTTTGGAAATAAATATCCGGCAATCATCCTGACACTGTTTTTCGGCTGCATGATCGGACTTTCAATCGGAGTTATAATCGGTGCCATTCCTAAGCTCACAGAGGGCAGCAAAATCGGTATCTCTGTCGGAATCGGCATGGTGCTTTCCGTGCTTGCGGATTTATGTGCCAACGGTATAAAGGATATGGTCGAGCACAAGCTTCCTATTGCCAACCGCCTCAACCCAGCCTGTCTCATATCCGACTGCTTTTACTCGCTCAACGTATATGACAGCTACGACAGATTTTTCAGAAACATATCAATCATGCAGTAGAATCAGTGATTCTTTTAATCATTGCCTTTGTACTGCTTCGGAGGAAAAATATGCAAGTATTTAAATCATATT
>ENA-OQHA01000244-OQHA01000244.1-human-gut-metagenome-genome-assembly--contig:-NODE-244-length-29289-cov-2.872128_pt1 | contig 29289 bp, 37 predicted proteins | sample MGYA00242558_ERZ504707 | MGnify/ENA primary metagenome ERZ504707 (study PRJEB26092, sample SAMD00036197) | human gut metagenome | host: Homo sapiens | study: EMG produced TPA metagenomics assembly of...
CTGGAGGAAGAACGGAGGCTTTTCTACGTTGGTATGACACGGGCAAAGAAGAAACTCTGCCTGTATTATGTAAGACAGCAGTATGAGAAGGAACGGGAACCGTCCCGTTTTCTTGAGGAGGCCGGATTATGAATGGGATTATTTATTATACGAAGATCAGAGATGAATATAACGGCAAGAACATGGAGCATATGATCGGGGAAAAGCTTCTGGAAATCGGACTTGAGCGGGAATTTGGACGGAAGCTTGCTTTTGAGCCTCGGTCAAAGGGGGAACATGGGAAACCGTTTTTTACCCTGCTTCCAAGAATTCATTATAATATCACACATTCCGGAAAATATGTGATGTGTCTGTTTGCCGGAGAAGAGGTGGGCATTGATGTGCAGATCCACAAGAAGGTAAATTACGAACGGCTCCTTGAAAGAATGGTGCCGGCAGATATGATACGGGAAATCCTGGATGCAGATGATATGGAGAAAGCCTTTTTTGCCCAGTGGGTTTTGAGAGAGGCATATATCAAATGGACCGGAGAGGGACTGTCCAGGGATCTGCGTACGATTTCCATGGATAAGGGAAATTACATAATGCTGGAGCTGGAACCGGGATACAGTGTGCGATCTGGTCCAGGGACAGCCTGGAATTACGATTTGAATACGAAGACATCATTTTGAGATAGCAAATAGAGACGATGAAATGAACAAAGAGATGAAACGCAGCTTCAGGATTTTCATTCTGAAGATCCTGGCAGTTGTTTTTGTGCTGTGCATATGTTATTTTTTATATGCATTTGTTTACCGTGCAAAAACTGAGCTGCCCACAAAAGCTGTGGTGACAAACCGAGGTGCTGCAGTGTATACACTGCGGGGACAGAAACAGATGCTTTCCCAGAAAGAGGATTTCTCTTATTTTGCCTTTGATGGGAGAGAAAAAGAGAAGGAATATGGAACATATGTCATTCCCGGGCTGAAGAATACCAGGACGCTGCTCACAAAAAAGGGTGCCACTCCTGCCATGTGTACGTCCATGACGCCTCAGGGACTGGCGGTTACAGAGGATTATGTGCTGGTCAGCGCTTACTGCAGCACACAGAAACATAATTCGGTCATTTATGTGATCGATAAGGAAAAACATAATTTTATTAAAGAAGTGATACTGCCTGGACAGCCTCATGTGGGAGGACTTGCCTATGACCCGGAGCATAAGTTATTATGGTATTCCTCCAATATCAACGGGATCGCACAGGCAGTGAGTATAAAGATGGATACAATAGAAGCCTACGATTATGATGACAGCCATCTGCCGGTGGATACTTTCCAGATAGTCAGTCTTTATGGGATCGTGAGAGATTCTTTTATGACCTTTTATGAGGGGTGTCTGTATGTAGGCTGCTTTGAAAAATATAACGAAAGTGTAATTGCACGATACGGAGTTGACGAAGAGGGAAAACTGATCAATACCATGGACGAGAAACTGGGCATGGATTTTGAAATGGCAGTTCCGTTGGATTATTCCACCATATCGGAGCAGGTTCAGGGAATTGCTTTTTATAATGATAAGCTTTTGATCTCTCATTCTTTTGGAATCCTGCCATCCAGGCTGGTGTTTTATGAACAATCCGATAAGCGTTTGTATGTAAACGAGAATTCTGCCAGAACTTATCGTTTTCCGGAACGACTGGAACAGATCGTGGTGGAGGGTGACAGTCTTTATGTGATGTTTGAATCCTGTGCCTATGCATACCGTGCGTCCTCCGTAAATATTGTGGATCGGGTCCTGAAGCTGAATCTTTCGAAGATGGAGACCTATGACGAAGAAGAAAGTCTTTTTTTTCTGTCGGAATAAAGAAAAAACGAGAGAGCATCAAAAAGACAACAGGTACTAAATCCGGCATGTCCGCAATATATTTAAGTGTAAGAGGTGAAAACATGGACGCAAACCAGATCCAGAACCTGTTTGCCAGTAATGTCCGCCAGCTTCTGGTGGATGCAGACCTTGATTATGATAAATTATATGAGATACGTCTCCGCGTGGGAAGACCTCTGTTCCTCACTTATGATGGGGGAGAATGTTTCCTCCGGCAAAAAGATACAGAACCTTATCTGGTTACGCGGGAGGATCTTAAGGAAACACTGGAGTATGTCAGCGGCTATTCCCTGTATGCTTATGAAGATGAGATTCGCCAGGGGTTTTTGAGTGTACAGGGTGGGCATCGTGTAGGAGTTACCGGAAAGGTGATCCTGGACGGAAACCGTATCCGTGGGATGAAATATATTTCCTGCATCAATGTCCGTCTGGCACATGAGATCCAGGGATGTGCAGAAGAAGTGCTGCCATATATCCAGACAAGAGAGCAGATCATGCATACCTTGATCGTTTCTCCGCCCAGATGTGGGAAGACCACGCTTCTTCGGGATATCATCCGGCAGATGAGTAATGGATGGGGAAATATTTCTGGTGTTACGGTAGGAGTAGTCGATGAGCGCAGTGAGCTGGCCGGATGCTATCAGGGATCCCTCAGAATGACCTTGGAATGCGTACGGATATCCTGGACGGCTGTCCGAAAGCAGAAGGGATGCAGATGCTGATTCGGTCAATGTCGCCGGTTGTGGTTGCTGTGGATGAACTTGGAAAAGAAGAAGATTTCAAGGCTGTGGAATCAGTTATCCATTGTGGATGTCGTCTGATCGCAACTGCACATGGAGCTTCCATGGAAGAAACATTATCCCAGCCGTTTTTCCGGAAATTGTGGGAAGCGCGGGTTTTCCAGAGATATATTTTTCTGGGAAAGCATGAACGTGCAGGAATCGTGGAAGGAATCTATGATGAAAATGGGAAATGCCTATGTACCGGATTGTAGGATGTATTCTGGTAGTGGCGGCAGGAGCCGGAATGGGATTTTCCGGAAGTATGAGACTTTCGGAGCAGATTCGTATACTGGAAAAACTGCTTCAGATGGTGATCTGCCTGAAAGGCGAGATCCGCTGCGGGAATGCATCACTGCCGGATGCTTTTATGGAGCAGCAGGAAGAATGAATGGAAAATACAGAGAGTTTCTCATCAGTGCCGCGGACAGGATGAAAGCGGGAACAGGAGAAAAACTTTCACAGATATGCAGGGAATGTGCGGAAAGCGCCCTGAAAAAAAGCTGCCTTACCCATGGGGAAAAGGACGCTTTTTTCTTTCGGAGAATATCTGGGCTATATGGATCTGGAAATGCAGATGCGACAGCTTTCCCTGTATGAAAATAATCTGGAAGCAGAGATTTTGAAGCGGAAAGCGGAGGTTTCCGGAAAGAAAAAACTGTACCAGGGAATTGGGATTCTTGGAGGCCTGCTGCTTGCGGTTCTCCTGGTATAGTATTGTTTATCAGACAGTAGTAAGAAGGACAGGCTTTCAGAAGAAAAGGAGGGATCATTTGGAGGTCAGTATCATATTTAAGATCGGTGCAGTAGGGATCCTGGTCTCTGTTCTTTCTCAGATCCTGAAACATAGCGGAAGGGAGGAACAGGCTTTTCTGGTGAGTTTTTCAGGACTTCTTTTAGTACTGTTCTGGATCGTGCCGTATATTTATGAGCTTTTTAAAAATATCCAGCAGCTTTTTGTACTGTAGGGGAGGGAAAGAACCGTGGATATTCTGAAGATTTCTGTTCTGGGAGCGGCAGGGGTTCTTCTGGGGATTCTTCTGAAAGACCGCGCACCGGAGTATGTAAGCCTTGTTACGATGGGAATAGGTCTTATGATACTGGGATTAGCGGTAGGGAAGATCAGCTATCTGTTCCAGTCCCTGGAGAGACTGAAACAGAGTCTTCCGATTGATGGAAGCTATATCACTACTTTGCTGAAGATGATTGGGATCACCTATATCGGACAATTTTCATCCGGCATATGCAGAGATGCAGGATATTCATCACTGGTGCACAGATCGAACTGTTCTGCCGGTTATCTGTAATGGTTTTAAGTATGCCGGTTCTTCTGGCACTGCTGGATACCATACAGGGATTTCTTGCATGAAAAGATATTGGTCAGAGATTTGTGCAGCCCTGTTTCTGGCTGTAGTTATAAGCTGTTTTGGCGGTGTGATCGTTTATGCTTCTTCGGCGGAACAACAGATCACAGATCAGATGGAGCTTACCGACCTGCAGTCCATGGTAGATGAGATGCTTGGAGAAAAAACATTTTCTGTTGCAGAAGCGTTTCACAGACTGTTGTCAGGGGAAGAGGTGCTTTCGGAGGAGAGTGTGCGGGAATTTTTGCACAGTCTCCTTTTTTATGGTATTGAAAGAGAAAAAGAGCTGATCGTGAAGTTGTTGCTTCTGCTGTTGTTCGCTGCCGTTTTTTCCGGGTTTGCCGGTGCCTTTGATAACGGGCAGGTGGGAGAGATCAGTTTTTATGTGGTGTATCTTCTTGTTTTTACTCTTCTGATGAACAGTTTTTCCGGTTTGAGTGCATCACTGCTTTCAATGCTTGCGTGGATCACGGAGTTTATGAAGGAACTCTCACCGGTGTATTTTATGGCAGTGGCAGCAGCGTCAGGTGCATCCAGTGCAGCTGCTTTTTATCAGGGAGTACTGCTTCTGGTGTGGCTTTTTCAATGGATCCTGGAACGAGTACTGCTTCCCGGAGTGAGTTTATATATTCTTCTGAGATTTGTGAATCATCTTTCCAGGGAAGAAATGCTGGGAAAAATGGCTGAGCTGATCGAGACTGTGATCTCCTGGGGGCTTCGGACATTACTTGGAGTGGCAGCAGGACTGCAGGTGGTGCGTGGGCTTGTAGCTCCGGTAATGGATTCTCTGAAGCGGAGTGCTGTAGGAAAAACTGCAGGTGCTCTTCCTGGGATCGGGAGTGCGGTAAATGCAGTTACGGAACTGGTCCTTACCACAGCTGTTCTTGTAAGAAACAGTCTGGGCATTGCGCTTTTACTGGTGATCCTGGCGGTGGGGGCGGGGCCGTTGGTCCGATATGGACTTTTGTCACTGACCTATCGCTTTCTGGCGGCTGCGGCGCAGCCTGTATCAGACAAACGGCTGGTAGAAGCCTTTGGCACCATGGCAGAGGGATGTGCACTTCTGATGAGAATCCTGTTTACTGCGGAAATTTTATGTATGCTTACATTTCTGATCCTGATGGCAGGAGGAGGCTTGGGATGAGAACAGAACTTTATCAGTGGATGAAAAGCCTGGCTTTTTTTCATGTACTTACTACAGCACTTCTGCATATTCTGCCTGATAAGCGTTATGAGCAGTATATACGGCTGTTTATGGGGCTTCTGTTGGTGCTTTTGATCTGTACGCCTATATTTGCCGTAGTGGGAAAAAGTGAAGAACTTCTGTCCGGATTCAGCAATAATTATGGGAGAGAAGAACAGGTACGTATGAAGACAGAAGCAGAAGGAATAAGGGAAACATTTCTTAAAGGAGCATATGAACAGGAGTTAAAGGATCAGGTTCAGGGTATCCTCAGGAAAGAAGGGGTTTTTTCGGCAAAAACAGAAGTAGATATGGAAAAAGAGCTTCAGCTGACCATAACACTTTATGGAACAGTCACAGAAAAACAGAGGGAGGCGGTGAAAATGAGCTCGAAAGAATCTGCGGACTCAGGAAAGGACAGTATCAGATCCTGGCTTCTGAGGATGGGATGGAAGGAGTGGGGAGTTTTCCTTCTTCTGGGAATCCTTCTTCTGGTGGCAGGACTTCCGGTAACCCGAAAGAACAGTAAAACAGCAGAGAATCAGAATGCGGAGAAAACCCGCCTGGAGAGCCGCCTTGAGGAACTGCTTTCCAATGTGGAAGGAGTCGGAGAAGTGGAAGTGATCATTATGACCGGGGATGAGGGAAATACGGAAAACTTTTCCATAAGCAGCAAAAATGAAGTTACCGGTGTGCTGGTGGCGGCCCAGGGAGCAGGCAGCGCAGTGACAGTCCAGAATATTCAGCAGGCAATTATGGCATTATTTCAGATCGACGCTAATAAAATTAGAATAATGAAAATGAAATGAGGAGAGTAGAAGTGAAAAAGATCATGAAGAAAAATCAGGTAATCATCACCTCGCTGGCCATTCTCATTGCTGTGGCCGGATATCTGAATTTCGCAGATGTGGATCTGGGATTTAAGGATAAGGAGACGAGTACAGACAGCAGCAGTATCCTGGACGATGTGGATTATGATCTGACCGATGAAACAGCCCTTCTGGATGAGAACGGGCAGATGGCACAACCCAGTCGGAGGTGATGGATACCGCATCCCCGGGCGAGGCCGTACTTACCGGTGCTTCGGATTTTGCAGCACAGGCAAAAGTCAGCAGGGAGCAGGTGCGTTCCCAGAACAAAGCGGACCTGCAGGCGATCATCAGTAATAAAGACATCAGCGATGAAGAAAAACAGAATGCCATTAACACAATGGTTTCCATGACAGATCTTACAGAAAAAGAGGCGGCTGCAGAGCTTCTTCTGGAGGCGAAGGGCTTTGAAAATGTGATCGTAAATCTGACGGGTGAAACTGCGGATGTTGTGGTGCCGGATGCAGATCTGGAGGATGCAAAACGTGCACAGATCGAGGATATTGTAAAGAGGAAAACCGGTGTGGCAGCAGAGAGCATTGTGATCACGCCTCTGAGTCAAAGTAAAAATGCATCGGATGTCATAAATACTGCAGATGAAGCTGAAAAAAATACGGGAGGTGCAGAGGATAATGCGGAAAGTACAGGTGAGGAGGTGCAGGATACCGCTGCATCTGTGGAAAGCGATCCGGCGGATCAAACATCTGAGGACGCAGAGACGGCTGCAGATATCCAGAACGATCAGACTATTGATACAGAGGGAATTTACGACTGAATTGCCTTGACAGCAAAGCCTTGTCTATACTAGAATAGGAAAGGTTATAGTAAAATAGAGATATCAGAGAATATACAGGAGGCTCACGTGTCGAAGTATACGAAAGAAATAGAAAAAAGAAGAACATTTGCCATCATCTCCCATCCGGATGCTGGTAAAACAACATTAACAGAAAAATTTCTGCTGTATGGAGGGGCCATTAATCTGGCCGGAAGTGTAAAGGGTAAGGCTACGGCCCGCCATGCAGTATCAGACTGGATGGAGATCGAGAAGGAAAGAGGTATTTCCGTTACTTCATCCGTTCTTCAGTTCCATTATGACGGATATTGTATAAACATTCTGGATACACCTGGACATCAGGATTTCTCCGAGGATACCTACCGTACATTGATGGCTGCGGATTCAGCAGTTATGGTCATCGATGGATCCAAGGGTGTTGAGGCACAGACCCGTAAGCTTTTCAAGGTCTGTGTTATGAGACACATTCCGATCTTTACTTTTATCAATAAGATGGACAGAGATGCCAACGATACTTTTGATCTTCTGGATGAGATCGAAAAGAGCTTGGTATTGCAACCTGTCCGATCAACTGGCCAATCGGTTCCGGTAAGAAATTCCGGGGTGTGTTTGATCGTAATACAAAGAAGATCCTTACCTTTTCCGATACACAGAAGGGCACCAAGGAAGGTGTGATAGAAGAGATTGATATTAATGATCCCCGTGCAGATGAGGTCATGGATCCTGAGCAGAAAGAGCAGCTGATGGAAGAAATCGAGCTTCTGGATGGCGCAAGTGCGGAGTTTTCTCAGGAAGAGGTCAGCAAAGGACAGCTGACACCGGTATTTTTCGGTTCTGCTCTTACCAACTTTGGTGTGGAAACATTTCTGGAGCATTTCCTGAAGATGACCACTTCTCCGCTTCCGAGAACTGCAGACTGCGGACCGGTAGATCCTATGAGTGATGATTTTTCAGCCTTTGTATTTAAGATTCAGGCGAATATGAACAAGGCTCACAGAGACCGTATCGCATTTATGAGGATCTGTTCAGGCAAGTTTGATGCGACCAAAGAGGTTTATCATGTGCAGGGAGACAAGAAGATGCGACTTCTTCAGCCGCAGCAGATGATGGCAGAATCCCGTCATGTTGTGGAGGAGGCTTATGCAGGTGATATCATCGGTGTCTTTGACCCGGGTATTTTTTCTATTGGAGATACCATCTGCGCACCTGGAAAGAAATTTGCCTTTGAGGGGATCCCGACCTTCGCGCCGGAGCATTTCGCACGTGTGCGTCAGATCGATACCATGAAGAGAAAACAGTTTGTAAAAGGTATCAACCAGATCGCTCAGGAGGGTGCGATCCAGATATTCCAGGAGTTTAACACCGGTATGGAAGAGATCATTGTGGGTGTTGTCGGTATCCTGCAGTTTGATGTCCTGAAATACCGTCTGGAGAATGAGTATAATGTAGATATCCGCCTGGAAACACTTCCATATGAGCATATCCGCTGGATCGCCAACAAGGAGACTGTAAAAGTAGACAAGATCGTGGGAACTTCTGATATGAAGAAAGTCACAGACCTTAAGGGAAATCCGTTGCTGCTCTTTGTCAATGCATGGAGTGTTGGCATGGTTGAGGACAGAAACCCTGATCTGGTACTGACAGAATTCAGTAAATAAGCCCTTTTATTTCATAACTTTTTTGATATAATAGTATAAAATTACGAACAAAAATATTATATCCGTAGGAGGGTTTCCCATGGCAGAAAAAAGAACAACATATAAGATACAGGATTTGGGCGGAATCGGTGAAGTTCACATTGCAGATGAAGTTGTTGCGATCGTTGCAGGACTTGCAGCAACAGATGTGGATGGAGTTGCTTCCATGGCAGGAAATATCACCAATGAGCTGGTAAGTAAACTTGGAAAGAAGAATCTGTCCAAGGGCGTGAGAGTAACCATTCTGGAAGGAGTCGTTACCGTGGATCTGTCACTGAATATCGAGTATGGCAGAAACATTCTTGAGACAAGCAAGAAGGTTCAGGAGAAGGTTAAATCCGCTATTGAGAATATGACAGGACTTGAGGTTGCAGATGTAAATATTCATATTGCCAGCGTGGATATGGAGAACGAAAAAGGAAAGTAGACCTTTCCTTTTTTCCGTCTTAGGAGGAAATTATGAGAAGAAGAGAACAGAGAGAACATGTATTTAAACTTATGTTTATGACAGAGTTTAATTCAGAAGAAGAGATGACAGAACAGCTCTCTCTTTATTTTGAAGGTCTTGGAGAACTTTCAGAACAGGACCAGGAATATATGAAGAAGAAGTACGCACATGTGAAAGAACATCTGGAAGAGATCGATGCACAGCTGAACAGTGCAAGCCGTGGATGGAAGACAAAGCGTATGAGCCGTGTGGATCTTGCGGCACTTCGTCTGGCAGTATATGAGATGGAATATGATGCAGACGTACCGACAGGAGTAGCTATCAACGAAGCGGTAGAACTTGCCAAAAGATTTGGCGGAGATGCTTCCGGCTCCTTTGTAAATGGAGTACTGGGTAAGATCGCATCTGAGAAGGATGAGAAGAAAAACGAGGAGGAGACTGCTGATACAGAAGAGAAGGCAGCAGAAGCCCCGGAAGAGAACGCATGAGAAACGTCTATTCTGTCGGTCAGGTAAACCATTATGTCAAAATATGTTTACCCAGGATTACTTTCTCCGGAAGTTTATGTAAAGGGAGAGGTATCCAACTGTAAATACCATACCAGCGGACATATTTATTTTCCCTGAAGGATGAAACAGGCACATTAAGCTGTGTGATGTTTGCGGGACACCGTAGGGTCTTGCTTTTCGCATGAAGGACGGGGATAAGGTAGTTGCAGGCGGAATTGTAGACGTATATGAGAGAGATGGGCGTTATCAGCTTTATGCAAAAGAGATCACACTGGAGGGTGCTGGTGCCCTCTATGAGCGGTATCTGGCACTGAAACAGGAACTTGAGGATATGGGGATGTTTGCACAGGAATATAAGCAGCCCATTCCTCATTTTATTCATACCCTTGGCGTGGTGACAGCACCTACTGGTGCAGCAGTACAGGATATCCGCAATATTGCAGGCAGAAGGAATCCATATCTGCAGGTGATCCTTTATCCGGCACTTGTGCAGGGAGAGGGAGCGGCGCAGAGTATCGTAAAGGGAATCCGGATGCTGGATGAAGCAGGGGTGGACGTGATCATCGTCGGCCGTGGAGGTGGCTCTATTGAAGATCTCTGGGCCTTTAACGAGGAGAGCGTTGCCCGTGCTATTTTTGAGTGCAGGACACCGGTGATCTCGGCAGTGGGACATGAGACGGATTTTACCATTGCGGATTTTGTAGCAGATCTGCGGGCACCTACACCATCTGCTGCAGCAGAGCTGGCAGTGGATGATTTTCGCAGTGTTCTGGAGAGCTTTCATATGTACGGAGACCGTCTGCAGCGTGCCATGAACAGTAAGACAGAACTTTTTGCCGCAAAACTTAAGGCTATGAGAACAGATTCCAGTATCTGAGCCCGGAGTCCATGTTACGTGAAAAACGTCAGTATGCATCGGAGCTGGAGGAATGCCTGCGTTCTTCCATGGAACAAAAGCTTACAGAGAAAAGGCATGAACTGGCAATATGGATCCAGCGGTTTGAGGGACTTTCTCCATTAAGAAAGCTAAATGGAGGATATGCATTTGTGTCCGACTCAGGCGGACATGCGGTGACAGAGATCAGTCAGATAAAAAAAGGTGACAGGATCTCCATTGCAGTAACTGATGGAGTCATAGAAGCAGTTGCGGATCGCATCAGGAAGGAAGAGCGATAATGGCAGAAGCAAAGAAAGAAGAGAAATCCATAGAAGATACTTTGGGGAGCTTGATCTGCTTGCCCGGAAGCTGGAGGATAAAGAAACACCTCTTGAGGAGTCTTTCCGCCTCTACAGACAGGGAATGGAGCTCCTAAAGGATCTGAACGGAAGACTGGATACTGTAGAAAAAAAGATGCTTCAGATGAATGAGGATGGGACATTTCGTGAATTTTAAAGAAGAACTGAAAAGAAGAACAGAAGAAGCAGAACATGTGATCCGGGAATATCTTCCGGAAGAATCCGGTTTTGCAAAAACCATGGCAGAGGCCATGAATTACAGTATGACGGCAGGTGGAAAGAGACTCCGCCCGATCCTGATCAGGGAAACCTACGAGCTGTTTGGAGGAAAGGATAAGCTTTGTGAGCCTTTTATGGCGGCTATGGAGATGATCCATACACATTCGTTGATCCATGATGATCTCCCTGCACTGGATAACGATGATTACCGAAGGGGAAGGCTGACCACACATAAAGTATACGGAGAGGCCATGGGCGTTTTAAGCGGTGTGGCACTCCTTAACAGAGCTTACGAAGTGATGCTTTCCGCTTTTGATCTGACCGGGGATAAAGACCGTGTGATAGCCGCCATGCGGATCATTGCAGATAAGACCGGCATCAACGGTATGCTTGGTGGACAGAGTGTGGATGTGGAGAATGATGGGAAACCTCTGGAACACAAGATGCTGGATTATATTTACAAAAACAAGACCTCCGCATTGATCGAGGCTTCCATGATGACCGGTGCTGTGCTGGCAGGGGCATCTGAGAAAGAACTTAAGGTTGTGGAGCAGGCTGCAGAAAACATCGGGCTGGCTTTTCAGATCCAGGATGATATCCTTGATGTGACCAGTACCCAGGAGGAACTGGGAAAACCGATCCACAGTGATGAAAAAAACAACAAGGTTACCTATGTAAGCCTTGTTGGAGCCCCGGCAGCAGCCAGCAGGGTTAAAGAACTTTCTGACCATGCGGTAGAACTTTTAGACGACCTTGACAGGAAGAACGGATTTCTGGATCTTCTTGTGGAAAGTCTTGTCAGCCGCAGGAAATAGAAAGAACAAAGGAAGGGTACAAATGATTCTGGAAAAAATTAAAAAGCCAAATGATATTCATAAAGTTTCATTGGAGGATTTTCCGCGCCTTGCTGAGGAAATCAGGAGCTTTTTGATCCAGAGTGTAAGTGAGACAGGTGGCCATCTGGCATCCAATCTGGGTGTGGTGGAGCTGACTCTTGCTCTGCATAATGTGCTTGATCTTCCACAGGATAAGCTGATCTGGGATGTGGGACATCAGGCTTATACACATAAAATCCTTACAGGAAGAAAAGACGGCTTTAAGGATCTTCGTAAAGAAGGAGGTTTAAGCGGTTTTCCAAAAAGGAATGAAAGTGACTGTGATTCGTTTGATACCGGACACAGTTCCAATTCCATTTCCGCAGGACTTGGCTATGTCCGTGCCAGAGACCTGATGGGAGAGAAATACCATGTGGTTTCCGTGATCGGAGATGGTGCGCTTACCGGTGGGATGGCTTATGAAGCATTGAACAATGCGGCTGAACTGAAGACTAATTTTATTATTATCATCAATGATAATAACATGTCTATTTCCAAGAACGTAGGAGGAATGTCCACCTATTTAAGCGCTCTGCGTACAGCTGAGACTTATACAGGAATGAAGATCGGCGTGACAAAAACACTCAAAAAGATTCCCCATGTTGGAACCGCGTGGTAGATACGGTCCGAAAGACCAAGAGCAGCATCAAGCAGCTGATCATTCCCGGAATGCTTTTTGAAAATATGGGGCTGACTTATCTTGGACCGGTAGATGGCCATAATATGCGCCAGATGATGAAGCTTTTTAATGAGGCAAAGAGAGTGGAGGGACCGGTTGTTGTCCATGTCCTTACAGAAAAAGGCAGAGGCTATGGACCGGCATCTTCCCATCCGGAGCGTTTTCACGGAACAGGTCCTTTTGACATCCAGAGTGGCAGACCTCTTGCAGCAAAAACAGCGCCGACATATACGGATCATTTTTCCTGTGCAATATGTTCTTTGGCAGAGAAGAACAAAAAAGTAGTTGCTATTACAGCTGCTATGCCAGATGGAACCGGACTGAACCGATTCCGGAAGAAATTCCCGGAGCGTTTTTTTGATGTGGGTATTGCGGAAGAACATGCAGTAACCTTTGCGGCAGGCATGGCACTTGGGGGAATGATCCCGGTTTTTGCGGTATATTCTTCGTTCCTGCAGAGAGGGATCGATCAGATCCTTCACGATGTATGTATGCAGGATCTTCATGTGATCTTTGCCATTGACAGGGCAGGATTTGTCGGAGCAGATGGTGAAACACATCATGGATGCTTTGATTTATCCTATCTGTCCATGATTCCCAATATGACAGTTATGGCTCCCAAGAATGGAAAAGAGCTTGAGGAGATGTTGAAATTTGCAGTAGAAGAGCTGGATGGTCCCTGTGCGATCCGATATCCGAAAGGATCGGCATGTACCGATATGGAAGAATGTCATGAGCACTTAAGAAGGGAAGAAGTGAAGTGATCACTCCAGGCAGTGAGATTGCAGTTCTCGGGGTTGGCAGCATGGTTTCTGTCTGTCAGAAGGTCTGTGAAGAGATAAGAGATCACAAAATAGCAGGAGCTACGTTTGTCAATGTCCGTTTTGTAAAGCCTCTGGATACAGAGCTTCTTGATCGGCTTTCGCAGAACCACAGTCTTTTGGTCACTGTTGAGGAGAATGTAAAAAGCGGTGGGTTCGGAGAACATGTATCTGCTTATATGGAAGCCTGTCATCCGGAAGTAAGAGTTCTTCCACTGGCAATACCGGATCATTTTATTGAGCATGGAACGGTGGACCGTCAGCGAATGAAAATAGGTTTAAATGTACAGGGAATCCTGGATGCGGTAGAACAGAGCTGGGAAAATCTTGTGAATAACAGAAAATAAAGGACATAGCCTTTGCAGAAGAATACGAAGCTGTGAGGCATTTTACAGCCCGGCACATAAAGAGCCGGGCTGTTGGAGGATAATATGAAAAAAGACTGGATATCATGATGGTGGAACAGGGACTTGCACCGTCACGCGAAAAAGCAAAAGCGTATATCATGGCCGGGGAAGTATATGTCAACGGTCAGAAGGAAGACAAGGCTGGCTCCATGTTTGCTGAGACTGTCAAGCTGGAGGTAAGAGGAAAGACTCTTCCTTATGTCAGCAGAGGCGGACTGAAACTGGAAAAAGCCATGAAAAATTTTGGCGTGACGCTGAAGGATAAGGTGTGCATGGATGTAGGCGCATCCACCGGCGGTTTCACAGATTGTATGCTTCAGAACGGAGCGGTCAAAGTCTATTCCATTGATGTGGGATATGGACAGCTGGACTGGAAACTCAGGAATGATCCAAGAGTTGTATGCATGGAAAAAACAAATATCCGCTATGTGGTACCGGAAGATCTTGAAGGTCCGGCAGCATTTTCTTCGATCGATGTTTCTTTTATCTCCCTTACAAAAGTGCTTCTTCCTGTAAGAAACCTTCTCACAGAGGACGGAGAGATCGTATGTCTCATCAAACCTCAGTTTGAGGCCGGCAGAGAAAAAGTCGGAAAAAAAGGCGTTGTCCGTGATCCGAAAGTCCATGAAGAAGTCATTGAGAAAGTCAGAGATTATGCCATGAGTATTTTTATGGAGCCCTGTCATCTTTCCTTTTCTCCCATCAAGGGACCTGAAGGAAATATTGAATATCTCCTTCATCTGAAAAAACATCCGGAAGGAACAGAAGTACCTGTGAGTCTTGACGTATCCGTAGAGGATGTGGTAAAGGAAGCCCACGGACAGCTGGACTGATGTTTGGAAAGGACTGAAGCAATATGGACAGATTTTATATAATTCCAAACAGTGCCAAGGATCCGGAACTGACATTTTCTAATAGGATCATTGCCTATCTGGAGAAGCATGGTGCCAGGTGTCATGTGCAGAAGATCACCGAAAAATGGAAGGACCGTATCATTATACGGACCCGGATGGGATTCCGCAGGATACACAGTGCATTATTGTACTGGGTGGAGATGGAACACTTCTGCAGGCTGCAAGGGATGTGGTGCATCTGGATATCCCTCTTCTTGGAATCAATCTGGGAACTCTGGGATTTCTTGCCGAGGTGGATAAAAATTCCGTGTATCAGGCTCTGGATCGGCTTCTGTCAGATGACTATGAGCTGGAAGATCGTATGATGCTGGAAGGAAAGATCTATCGGGGAGAAGAACTTATTGGAAAAGATATCGCATTAAATGACATTGTGATCGGAAGAGAAGGACATCTCCGTGTGATCCGTTTCAAGAATTATGTTAATGATGCATATATGAATTCATACAATGCAGATGGTATCATCATTTCCACTCCGACCGGTTCTACCGGATATAGTCTGTCAGCGGGAGGTCCCGTGGTTTCTCCCAGTGCCAGTATGATGATCATGACCCCCATCGCTCCCCATACCATGAACACCCGAAGTATCATTCTTTCCGGGGAAGAGGCAGTTACAGTAGAGATCGGTGAGGGAAGACATAATACCATTGAGAAAGCGGTGGCCTCTTTCGACGGGGATACCCAGATATCCATGGTCACCGGTGACCGGATCGTGATCCGGAAAGCCACAGTCAGGACAAAAATCCTCAAGCTGAACCATCTGAGCTTTGTGGAGGTTCTGAGACAGAAAATGAGTAACAGCTGATGCAGGAGGTTCAATTTTGAAAGTAGCAAGACATGAAAAAATTATCGAACTGATCCGTCAGTACGAGATCGATACACAGGAAGAACTTGCAGCAAGACTGAATGAGGCCGGTTTTAAGGTTACGCAGGCTACCGTATCCAGAGATATCCGTGCTCTGAAAATGACAAAGGTTGCAGGCAGCAACGGAAAGTCCAGATATGCGATCCTGGAAGAACATACACCGGATGTGTTAAGTGATAAATATTCCAGAGTTTTGAAAGATGCAGTGATCGCTATGAACATCGGACAGAATATCGTAGTGGTAAAAACAATTCCGGGAATGGCCATGGCGGCAGCAGCAGCTCTTGATGCCATGAAATGGCCGGAAATCCTGGGATGTATTGCCGGAGATGATACCATTATGTGTGTGGTGAAAACCTCTGAACAGGCACCGGGTGTAGTTCAGAAGCTTGGCGGGATCTTATCCAGAGGAAAATAAAATGACAGAATATGTAAATGCTTTATACCAGAAAGGAAATCAATGTTAGTACATCTGCATGTAAAAAATCTTGCACTGATAGAGGAATCAGAGGTGGAATTCGGACCAGGCTTAAATATCTTAACTGGTGAGACCGGAGCCGGAAAATCCATTCTGTTAGGATCCATACAGCTTATCCTGGGTGGAAAAACTTCCAGAAGCATGATTCGTGAAAATGCTTCCTATGCCCTGGTAGAGTTGCTGTTTCAGGTTGAAAACACGAAAGCCAGAGAGTCCCTTGCGGCGCTTGACATCTATCCGGAAGACGGACAGGTGCTGATGTCCCGCAAGATCATGGACGGCAGAAGTATCAACAAGATCAACGGAGAGACAAGTACTGTCAGCCAGATGAAAGCAGCAGCAGCCTGTCTTCTGGACATTCACGGACAGCATGAGCATCAGTCACTTCTTTATGGAGACCGCCAGCTGGCTATTTTGGATGTATATGGAAAGGAACAGATCCTTCCTGCCAGGGAGAAGGTCCGGAAAGCTTATCAGGAGTATCGGGACTGTGTGGATCAGCTGAAAGCACTGGATATGGATGAGGAACAGCGCAACCGTGAAAAAGCCTTTCTGGAATTTGAGATCAATGAGATCGAGGAGGCAGCTCTTATTCCGGGAGAGGACGAAACACTGGAGGATCGCTACCGGAAGCTGAGCAATGCCAGAAGAATCATGGAAACAGCACAAATGGTCCGTGGGATGACCGGATATGAACAGGGCGCCGCAGATATGACCGGAAATGCCCTGAAAGAGTTTTCAAGAATTGCAGATTACGATAAGGATCTTGCACCTTTACAGGAAGCTCTTGTGGAAATCGATTCACTTCTCAGTGACTTCTGCCGTGATCTGTCCTCTTATATGGATAGTTTGACTTTTGACGAAGAAACTTTTTTTGAAACAGAAAAAAGACTGGATCTGATCAATAGTTTGAAGGCAAAGTATGGACAGACGATCCATGAAATTTTGTCTTATCAGAAGGAACAGCAGGAAAAATTAGAAAAACTTCAAAGATTCGAAGAAAATTTCCGGTTACTGAAAGAAAAACTTATGCAGGCAGAAAAGATTCTTGAGGAAGCTTCGCATGAACTTTCAGAGATCCGGAAAAATACAGTAAACAGCTGGATGAAAAGATTATCGAAGGATTGAAGGAACTGAATTTTGAGGATGTGGATTTTTCTATCCGTTTTGACCGCAGAAAAAATTATACAGATAATGGTTATGATGCGGTGGAATATGAGATTTCCACAAATCCAGGTGAGAGCAGAAAACCGCTGGGACAGATCGTATCCGGTGGTGAGCTTTCCAGGATCATGCTTGCCATCAAAGCGATCCTTGCAGATAAAGATCAGATCGATACACTGATCTTTGATGAGATCGATACAGGGATCAGTGGGCGTACTGCACAGAAGGTCTCTGAAAAAATGGCAGTGATCGGACAGCACAGGCAGGTGCTTTGTATCACACATCTTCCACAGATCGCAGCAATGGCAGATACCCATTTTGAGATTGAGAAACATGTAGAAGGAACAGAAACTATCACCCAGATCCATCCTCTGGAAGGAGAGGAATCTGTTCGTGAGCTTGCCAGACTTCTGGGCGGTGCCAGATCACGCCGGCTGTTCTTGGAAATGCAAGAGAGATGAAGGAATTGGCACAGCAACAAAAAAATACAAGACTGAAATAATTTATACGTTACATACTAAGAGAGGACGGCCGAAAGGTCGGTCCTCTTTTTTAACCGAATCAAGTCAGTTTCCTGCTTCAGTTGCGAAAAGCAATAAGCAGTGGGTGGGGATTTGCTTGTATCAGAAAATTACAAAGGATGTGACGTAAGATGAACAGAAAAAGAAAATACCGATGTTGGCTCCTTGTATTTCTTGCGCTGGATCTGATTCTGATGGGATGGCTGGGCTACCGGCTTCTGGACAGAAAGATCCCGGATCAGATCCTGGTGGATCATGAGGACAGCCGGGAAGTAGCCAATCTTCTTAAACGCCCTTTTATCAGCTTTGATGATGCGATCACCGTTTCAGGAAAAGACAGCTATAAGTTGCACTGCAGACTCTTGGGAGTGATCCCTTTTAAGGATGTGAAGGTAAAAAATATAACTGCAAAAGAAGTATATGCAAGCGGAGATGCAGTAGGTATTTATATGCAGACGAAAGGAGTTCTGATCATTGATACAGGCGAGATCCTTTCGGAAAGTGGTGAGATGGAAGAACCGGCCCGGGACATTGTAAAGCCGGGAGATTATATTGTGGCTTTTGATCAGAACCGGATCCAGTGCAAGCAGGATCTTCTGGAGGATCTTGCAGATCTTTGCGGAGAATCTGTAACACTGAAGGTCCGCCGGGGAAAAGAGACGATTCCCCTGTCCCTGACGCCGGTGAAAGATGATAAAGGAAACTATAAGCTTGGCATCTGGGTGAGGGACGATACACAGGGAATCGGAACCCTGACTTATGTGGACGAAAATGGAGGGTTCGGTGCTCTTGGTCACGGGATCAGCGATGTGGATACCGGCGAACTTTAAGTATCGCAGATGGAAATCTTTACAACGCCCAGATCCTGGGGATCCGGAAAGGAGAAAAAGGAAATCCCGGAGAACTATCTGTCTGATCCGATACGAAGCTGACAATATACTGGGTGAGATTTCCGAAAACAGTAAAAACGGCATTTTTGGAACTGTGGATGCTGATCAGGTGAAAAATCTAGATCTGAAGAAGATTCCTGTAGGTTACAAACAGGATCTGAAAATTGGACCCGCATCTGTTCTCTGCTGCACAGACGGCGAAGTAAAAGAATATGCCGCAGAGATCACCAGGATCGATATGAACCATGAGGATTCTAATAAGAGCTTCGTGATCCAGATCACAGATAAAGAACTCCTGGAAAAAACAGGTGGGATCGTTCAGGGAATGTCTGGAAGTCCTGTGCTTCAGAACGGAAAACTCTTTGGTGCCGTGACTCATGTATTTGTGCAGGATTCTACCGGCGGATATGGGATTTTTATTGAAAATATGACAGGCAATGCATAATCTGCAGTTGAGGAAAGAGGCACAAAAACATGGAAAAAGTCCGGGAAAAGTGCCTCTTTTTTATATGGGGAAAAATGCCGGATACAGATTGAAATACCTGCATTTTGGTGAATTTTGTGATATATAAGAGAAAAAATGTCGAAAAATATCGTACGAAAGTGTGATAAAATAACTACTTTTATCTTGATTTTACTACAGGATTTCCACTATAATAATTTTGTCGCCAGCAAGGGGAAAGCGCAGGCAGCTAACAGTGTCGGTTACTGCGTGGTGACAGGGGGTATGTCTGGAAACCCAAGGAGATAGAAGTTAGGAGGGTCCTCATGGACAAATTAAATGTTGCAATTGCTGATGATAACGCGAAAATGACAGACATGCTCGGTCAGATGATCGAAGAAGATAAAGACCTTGAACTGGTCGGAAAAGCACACAACGGAGAAGAAATCTGTAACATAATCAAAGATAAGGAGCCGGATGTGGTGATTCTCGACATCATTATGCCGAAGATGGACGGCCTTCCGTTATGGAGAAATTTTCCCATAACGCAAATGTCAAAAAAGTTCCAGTGTTTATCGTATTATCTGCAATTGGACAGGAGAGGATTACAGAGGATGCATTCAGTCTTGGAGCAGACTATTATGTTTTGAAGCCTTTTGACAACACTACACTTTTAAACCGGATCAAACATATTCGGAAGATTGGGGACAGAAGAGTGCGGGAGATTGCAAGGCCAGGTATCACAGAAACCAAAAAGCCTCAGCCGGAGAGGAATCTGGAAACCGATGTGACGAATATCATTCATGAGATCGGAGTTCCGGCACACATCAAGGGGTATCAGTATTTAAGGGATGCGATCATTTTGTCTGTCAATGACATGGAAATGCTCAATTCCATTACCAAGGTATTATATCCAACCATTGCGAAACGTCATCAGACAACACCGAGCAGAGTGGAGCGGGCGATCCGACATGCGATCGAGGTGGCATGGAGCCGGGGAAAGATGGATACCATTGATGAATTGTTTGGATATACTGTAAGCACCGGAAAAGGGAAACCCACGAATTCTGAATTTATAGCACTGATCGCAGATAAAATCAGACTGGAATATAAAAATCGGTCTTTAAATTAGATGAATTTTGGAGTATAATCATAAATAAAAACGGGTGTACCAGGGAGGGGAATACAGATGAAAAAAATTCTGTTTGCTACATCAGAAGCAGTACCTTTTATCAAAACAGGAGGACTCGCTGATGTTGCCGGCTCACTGCCTAAGTGCTTTGACAAAAAATATTTTGATATACGCGTGATCTTACCGAAATATGCCTGCATGAAACAGGAATGGAAAGACAAAATGGAGTATGTGACCCATTTTTATATGGATCTGGGATTTAAGAACTGCTATGTAGGCATTATGCAGATGCAGTATGACGGGATCCAGTTTTACTTCATTGATAATGAATATTATTTCAGCGGTCCGAAACCATATGACAGTGCACCATGGGATCTTGAGAAATTTGCTTTCTTTTCCAAAGCTGTGTTATCGGTTCTTCCGGTGATCGGATTCAGACCGGATATCATCCACTGTCATGACTGGCAGACAGGACTTGTTCCGGTTTACCTTCACGATTCTTTCCAGGAGAATGAATTCTTCCGTGGAATCAAGACTGTTATGACAATACATAACCTGAAATTCCAGGGTGTATGGGATGTTAAGACTGTTAAGGATATCACAGGCCTTTCCGATTACTACTTTGCACCGGATAAACTGGAAGCATACAAGGACGCAAACTTCCTGAAGGGCGGTATGGTATTTGCAGATGCCATTACCACAGTAAGTAATACCTATGCAGAAGAGATCAAGACACCGTTTTATGGTGAGAAGCTGGACGGACTTCTCAATGCGAGAGCCAACAGCCTGCGTGGTATTGTAAATGGTATTGATTACAATGAATTCAATCCGGAGACAGATCCGAATATCACTAAGAACTACAATGCAAAGAACTTCCGCAAGGAGAAGATCAAGAACAAGATCCAGCTTCAGAAAGATCTTGGACTTGAGCAGGATCCGAAAGCTATGATGATCGGTATTGTATCCCGCCTGACAGATCAGAAGGGATTTGATCTGATCGCTTATATCATGGACGAACTGTGTCAGGATGCGGTTCAGATCGTTGCTCTTGGTACCGGTGAGGAACGTTATGAGAATATGTTCCGTCATTTTGACTGGAAGTATCATGGCAAGGTATCTGCACAGATCTACTATGATGAGGCAATGTCTCACAGAATTTATGCAGCATCTGACGCATTTCTGATGCCGTCACTGTTTGAGCCATGTGGCTTAAGCCAGCTGATGAGCCTTCGTTATGGAACTCTTCCGATCGTCAGAGAGACCGGTGGTCTGAAGGATACAGTTGTCCCGTACAATGAATTCGAGGGAACCGGAACAGGATTCTCCTTCGTAAATTACAATGCACATGAAATGCTTGCTACGATCCGTTATGCAGAGAGTGTATATTATGACAAGAAACGTGAATGGAATAAAATGGTAGATCGCGCGATGGCTGCAGATTTTTCCTGGAACAATTCCGCACGTCAGTATGAGGAAATGTACAATTGGTTAATTGGTGAGTAAGGATTCACCGAAGCAGTTCTCGCAATAAAAAGGCGCAGACGACAGATAATATGTCGTTTGCGCTTTTTTATTGCGGGAATATACATGGATGTTATTGTATGTCTGCAAAAAAAAATATGAAGGTGTTTGTTTATCAAACAGAAATTGTGCTAAAGTGAGAAAAAATATAAATGTTAATGATAAATAACTTTTGAATTGGTATTATTTGTACGAAACTTATCAGATTAATCAGTTATTGTCAAATAACTTAAATTGTGTTACATTTATATTAGTACATCGTTTTTGAAATAACTATACCATTCACTTGTCTGTGAATCCGATTGATATAGTTATTTATGAAACGATGTACCAGTGGATAATACAGATATATGTATTGACCATGTAAATTGTACTTATGATGAGGTGACAATATGACACTGGACAAATTAAAGACTGGAGAATGTGGCAGAATCATCAGTGTTCGTGGCGAGGGGGAGCTGAGACATCATCTTCTGGATATGGGGCTTACACCGGGGACAGAAGTGTCTCTTCGTAAAACAGCTCCTATGGGAGATCCGGTACAGCTTGTGCTGCGCGGATATGAGCTGACATTGCGGCTGGCGGAAGCTGCAAAGATTGAGATCGTATCGATCGAATCCATGACGGAAACGAAGAAAGAAAATGAACGGCATCAGCCGATTGCTCATCCTGGTGTGGGAGAACTTGGAAAGGCTCGAGATTATCGCAAGAACCGGATCGGTGATACGATTCCCAAAGGGGAACCGATCACGTTTGCACTGGCAGGTAATCAGAACTGTGGAAAGACAACTCTTTTTAATCAGCTGACAGGCTCCAATCAGCATGTTGGTAACTTTCCGGGTGTAACTGTTGACAAGAAAGAAGGAAGCATCCGGAGGCATCCGGAGGCAACGGTAACGGATCTTCCTGGAATCTATTCACTTTCCCCGTATTCCAGCGAGGAGATCGTAACAAGAGATTTTCTGCTGAATGAGAAGCCGACAGGAATCATTAATATTGTAGATGCTTCCAATATTGAGAGAAATCTTTATCTTACCATGCAGCTGATGGAGCTTGGAATCCCAATGGTGCTGGCCTTAAATATGATGGATGAGGTAAGGCAAATGGAGGCTCTGTTCGGATCAATGAACTGGAGGAGATTTTAGGAATTCCGGTTGTACCTATTTCAGCAGCGAAGAATGAAGGAATTGATGAGCTGATCGATCATGCAGTCCATGTTGCAAGATACAGAGAAGCACCAGGAAGAATTGATTTCTGTACTGACAATCAGTCACCGAAGGATCCGGTAGGCGCACTTCACAGATGTATCCATGCAGCCGTTCATCTGATCGAACCCTATGCAAAAAAAGCAGGACTTCCTGTACGTTTTGCAGCTACGAAGATCGTAGAGAAAGATTCTCTGATCGAAAAACGTCTGGCTTTGCCTGAAGGTGAAAAAAAGGTTCTTGATGGGCTGGTACATGTTATGGAGAAGGATGGCGGTCTGGACCGTGAGGCAGCTCTTGCGAACATGCGCTTCGATTTTATTGAAAAGCTCTGTGAGAAAACTGTGGTAAAACCGGCAGAAAGCCGTGAACATAAACGAAGTGTCGCCATAGATCGTATCCTTACCGGAAAATATACAGCAATTCCCTGTTTTGTAGGAATTATGGCAATTGTATTTGTGATGACGTTCAATTATCTGGGAGCCTGGCTTTCAGACGGAATGACTATGGTCGTGAACTGGGTAATTGCACTTATTGGCAGGGGACTGGAGGTGGCAGGTGTCAGCTCAGTACTGCAGTCACTGGTTGTGGATGGAATTTTAAGCGGTATCGGAAGCGTGATCGGATTTCTTCCTACGATCGTTACTTTGTTTTTCTTCCTGTCAATCCTGGAAGATACCGGATATATGGCTCGTGTAGCCTTTGTTATGGACAAGCTCCTTCGAAAGATCGGACTTTCCGGAAGAAGCTTTGTGCCGATGCTGATCGGATTCGGCTGTTCGGTGCCGGCCATTATGGCAACCAGAACATTATCCAGTGAACGTGACCGGAAAATGACGATCCTGATTACTCCGTTTATGAGCTGCAGTGCCAAGCTTCCGATCTACGGACTTCTCACCAGTGCATTTTTTCCGAAGCAGTGGAGAGGAGTTGTGATGATCAGCCTTTATTTTGCAGGAATTCTCTGCGGGATCCTGTATGCGCTGATTTTGAAAAAGACGAAATATAAGGGAGAGCCGGTTCCGTTTGTTATGGAGCTTCCCAATTACCGGCTTCCTTCTGCAAAAAGTGTAGGACAGCTGATCTGGGAAAAGGCGAAGGACTTTATCCAGAAAGCGTTTACAATTATTTTTGCGGCAACGCTGATCGTGTGGTTCCTGCAGAACTTTGATGCAGGTCTTAACCTTGTTACCAGCACAGATCAGAGCCTTCTGGCAAAGATCGGAAGCATCGTGGCACCACTTTTTGCTCCGCTGGGCTTTGGTGACTGGAGAGTATCCACCGCATTGATCACGGGCTTTATGGCAAAAGAGAGTGTTGTGTCTACGCTGACAGTCCTTATGGGCGGAAATACGGCATTGCTTCAGACTTTATTTACACCGTTTACTGCTTACGTATTTTTGATCTTTACCTTGCTCTATACACCCTGTGTTGCAGCTATTGCAACTGTGCGTCGGGAGATGGGAACTGTAAGAGCTGCCGCTGGTATTGTATTAGTACAGTGTGCCACTGCATGGATCGTTGCGTTTGCGGTACATGGTGTGGGAATGATGCTTGGATTATAGAAAAAATACCTTACATATGGCTTTTCACAAACTGCAGAAAACATTCTGCAGAGGTTGTGAGAGCCATATTTTTTTATGGGCAATTCCAACAGATAGCTTTTCCAGTCCATTAACCGGGACAGCAACAAGCGAAGGCTGACGAAAGAACTGAAAGCTGCTTTCTGTAAGAAGACTGATCCCTTCGCCAATTTCCACTGCGCTGACAATAGATTCTGCACGGGCAGTACGCAGAAGCTGAGGGTGGATCCCTGCATTATGAAAACTTTGCATACAGAAACGGTAAATGGAGGTGTGCGGAGGCATCAGGATAAAAGTCTCTTTTTTCAGGTCAGAAAGAGAGACTGATATTTTGGACGCAGAAGGATGAGCTTCAGGAAAAACAGCAACCAGACGGTCTGCTGTGAGAGCATGAAAAGTATAGAGCTCCGGGTCTATCATGTGTTTTCGTACAAAGATCAGATTAAAAAAGTCTTTTTCAAGACCGGAAAGAAGTTCTTCGTCTTCTACCTCCTTCAGAGAAAAAGAAAGCTCCGGGTGTGTATCACAAAAACTGTGTATCACAGAAGTAAGATGGTACTGAGAAAGAAAAGGAAGTGTTCCAATATGAAGTGCCTGGAGCTTACTGTCCTTAAAATGGTACACTGCTTCCAGAGAGCGATGATACTGTCTGGAAATCTTAAGTGCTTCTTTGTAAAAAAACTCTCCTTCAGGAGTAAGCACAGCAGTACGCTTGCTGCGGTCCCATAAGGTAAGCTCCAGTTCTTTTTCCAGTTTCATGATCTGCTTGGAAAGGGAGGACTGGGAGATATGCATAGCTTCTGCAGCATCAAAAAAAGTCCGGGATTGAGCTGCACAGATAAAATAGTCGATCTGTTCAAGAGTCATGGTAACACCTGCCTTTTAGAAAATAGTGACGAATCATTCCATATTGGAAACAATTATATCATAGAAAGAATTGATTCACCATGTAAAAAAGAGATAAAATAACATAAGAAAATAAAGATGTTACTGAGAACGGAGTGAACAGTAATATAAAGATAACGCAGGAGGTTTTTTATGGCAGAAAAAGTAAGAGATCTGAGAAGTGCTCTGGCACTTCTGGAGCAGATGCCAGATCAGCTGATCGAAACAGAGGTGGAAGTTGATCCGATGGCAGAGCTTGCAGGGGTATATCGTTATGTAGGAGCCGGTGGAACGGTGAAGCGTCCCACAAAGGAAGGACCTGCCATGATCTTTAATCGTATAAAAGGACACCCGGATGCAAGAGTAGCTATCGGTCTTCTGGCAAGCAGAAAAAGAGTTGCTGCTTTACTTGACACTCAGCCGGAAAATCTTGGAAAGATGCTCTGCAAAAGCGTGGAGAATCCAATTCCACCGGTCGATCTTGAAAGTGATGCACCGTGTCAGCAGGTGGTGCATAAGGCTGCAGATCCGGATTTTGACCTCTATAGCTGGTTCCTGCGCCAACGAACACACCGGATGATGCGGGTCCGTATATCACACTTGGCATGTGCTACGCCACACACCCGGATACAGGAGTTCACGATGTGACCATTCATCGTCTTTGCATTCAGGGAAAAGATGAGCTTTCCATTTTCTTTACACCTGGTGCCAGACATATCGGAGCAATGGCAGAGCGTGCTGAGGAGCTGGGACAAAGGCTGCCGATTTCTATCAGTATCGGAGTTGATCCTGCTATTGAGATCGGTTCCTGTTTTGAACCGCCTACAACACCACTGGGGTATGATGAGCTGTCTGTAGCCGGTGCACTGCGCAAAGAGCCGGTGGAACTCTGTAAATGTTTAACCGTTAACGAGCGTGCCATGCCAATGCGGAATACGTGATCGAGGGAGAAGTGATCCCGGGTGTGCGTGTAAAGGAAGATCAGAACAGCAATACCGGATACGCCATGCCGGAGTTTCCGGGATATACAGGGCCTGCAAGTGATCAGTGCTGGCTGATCAAGGTTACAGCAGTGACACATCGTGAAAATCCGATCATGCAGACCTGTATCGGGCCAAGTGAGGAGCACGTATCCATGGCGGGAATCCCTACAGAAGCCAGCATCTATGGCATGGTGGAAAAAGCAATGCCTGGAAGACTTCAGAACGTATACTGCAGCAGTGCCGGAGGTGGAAAGTATATGGCTGTCCTTCAGTTTAAAAAGCTTTCTCAAAGTGATGAGGGAAGACAGCGTCAGGCTGCACTTCTTGCATTTTCCGCCTTCAGTGAGCTGAAAAATGTATTTCTGGTAGATGAAGATGTGGACTGCTTTGATATGAATGACGTACTTTGGGCGATGAATACGAGATTCCAGGGGGATGTGGATATGATCACCATTCCGGGTGTCCGTTGTCATCCTCTTGATCCATCCAATGATCCTGCATTTTCTCCAAGTATTCGTGATCATGGAATTGCATGCAAGACTATTTTTGACTGTACGGTGCCTTATGATCTGAAGGAAGATTTTCACAGAGCCCGTTTTATGGAACTGGATCCGGAGAAATGGCTGAAAAAATGAAAAAGAGAATTATAGTTGGTGCGACAGGTGCAAGCGGCCTGCCGCTCCTTGTAAAATGTCTGGAGATCATCCGGGAGAATCCGGATTTTGAGTCTTATCTGATCATGAGTTCCAGTGCAGAGCTGACTCTTCGCCAGGAGACGGAGCTGGAACCGGAGGATGTGAAACGATTGGCAGATCATGTATGTGCACCGGGAGAAATTGGGGCAAAACCGGCCAGTGGTTCTTTCAAAACAGAAGGGATGCTGATCGTGCCCTGCAGCATGAAGACGATCGCGGGGATCCACAGTGGCTATGCGGATAATCTTATTCTGCGTGCGGCAGATGTGACGGTCAAGGAACAGAGAACACTGGTGCTGGCAGCCAGAGAAACACCGTTAAGCGGGATTCATCTCCGAAATCTTTATGAGCTATCCATGCTTCCGGGAGTACGGATCATTCCGCCGATGCTGACGTTTTATCATAAACCGGAGAGCATTGATGATATGGTGTATCATATTGCGGCAAAGCTTTTGGAACCGTTTGGGATCGAAGCAAAGGAGTATCGCAGATGGAATGGATTGTAAAAGAGTGTGTGGAGACTGCAGGCTGTGAGCTGGAGGTCAGTGCTGCATTTATCGGAGAGGATGTGCTTATCTGTCTGAAAGGCGGAGAGAGACCTCATCTGGGATGTGTGGTGCAGACGGAACCGAGAGTGTCTCTGACAGGGGATGATTCTGTGAGTGCGACTTCTTCAGTTTTGAATTTTCCGGGACATAAGGACGAGGTGATCTGCCGGTGGATGGCGGAGAAGGTTTCGAAAGAGCTGGGAAAGAGAGTGGTTTGCACCGGGGGATTTCATAAGGATGGTATTTCGGAGAAGGAGATCCGGGAGGTACAGGAAAGTGTTGTGCGTCTGACAGAGAAGGTGATAGAAGGATTGCAGCGGTAGTTGAGTAACGAACGCTGAATCTGCCAAAGTTATTTTCCAAAAGTCTGAGACTTGCTTCGCTCAAACAGCGAATTTTTGAAAAATAACGCAGATTCCAGCCGTCTAAAATGTTTCTGTATTCTATTTATTTTCAAATATATTCTCGCGGGTAATATTCTTAGCCCACTTCCCACTGAGATACCTTTTGATCACCCATGGCCACTTCACAAATTCATCCGTACAGAGCAGAAAATACACCCACATAACCGGCAGCTTCAGTACAAAAGCAGCGAAGAATCCAAGGGGTACTGCATATACCCACATATCAATGGTATCACAGATCAGACCAAACTTTGTATCACCACCTGCCCGGAACACACCAGCGATCAGGGTTGTATTTACGGCAGACCCCATAATATAGTAGCTGTTGATCAGAAGCATATATTTCAGATAATGCATGGCAGTGGGTGTCAGGGACGCAAATCTCATTACGAACGGTGTGATGGCAAGAACGATAAGTCCGCCCAAAAAACCTGCAATAACAGTAAGCTTCAGTGTTTTGGAAGCATAACGCCTGGAACGTTCCAGATCACCCTGCCCCATAACATTGCCTAGAAGGATACCTCCTGCACTGGCAATACCGAAACAGAAAACAGAGCCGATATTACGGACTACTACAACCAGAGAATTGGCAGCAACCGCATCCGTACCAAGGTGCCCCAGGATCACAGAGTACATGGAAAAACCAATGCTCCAGGAAATATCATTACCAAGAGCCGGCAGGGAAAGCCGCACGAAATCACTGAACAGAAGTTTGTTTTTATGAACATACATCGAAGATCCAGTCGGACATTTTTGCTGAAAGCAGAAACAATAAAACAGGCGATCAGCTCGATCATTCTGGAAAGTGCAGTAGCAATAGCCACACCGGTAGCACCAAGCTTGGGTGCTCCGAACAATCCGAAGATAAAAGTCGCATTCAAAAGGATATTCAGTCCAAATGCCAGCATATTCATCGCCATGCTGGTAGTTACCCGGCCAATGCTTCGAAGAACAGCCAGATAAACCTCCGTCATACCCCAGCAGATATAGGTGATACCCATAATGCGGATATAGGAAGAACCAATGGCCAGAAGCTTCGGATCATTGGTGAACAGTTTCATCATCATCTGCGGCATGGTAAATGCAACGAGCGCCACGAGAATAGAGATGATCATGGAAAAACGAAGAGCGATTCCCTCGATGATCTGAATGGCTTTGTAATCTCCCTTTCCATAATACTGGGCACAAAGCAGGGTGGCTCCCGTACCAAGACCGTAATAAACCATAAACAGGACATTGGAATAATTCGCTGCCAGGGATACTGCGGAGATGGATGACTGACCTACAAAGTTCAGCATGATAACATCGGCGGAATTGACC
>ENA-OQHA01000245-OQHA01000245.1-human-gut-metagenome-genome-assembly--contig:-NODE-245-length-29187-cov-10.746008_pt1 | contig 29187 bp, 37 predicted proteins | sample MGYA00242558_ERZ504707 | MGnify/ENA primary metagenome ERZ504707 (study PRJEB26092, sample SAMD00036197) | human gut metagenome | host: Homo sapiens | study: EMG produced TPA metagenomics assembly of...
GGAAGCATTCCCTTTACAGCGTACTCGATAACGCGCTCTGGGTGCTTGTTCATCATCTCTCTTAATGTTGTCTCTTTCATACCACCGATATAATCTGAGTGATGATAGTAAATCTTCTGGTCTAATTTCTTACCAGTAACCTTAACCTTGTCAGCATTGACAACGATTACATAATCACCTGTGTCAATGTGTGGTGTAAAGATTGCTTTATTCTTTCCTCTTAATACTTTAGCAACTTCTGATGCTAACGTCCTAATGTCTTACCTTCAGCGTCTACTACGTACCATTTTCTGTCGATTGTAGCAGGACTAGCCATAAATGTTTTCATCGGTTTTCCTCCTTAAATGATTCGATTACTTTTAATGCCGATGCCTCTTGAAATCGCGTATGTCCGGACGCCACTTCCTTTTTGACATCTTATAGTCCTCTGTTCCATCTCAGATGACTATCATTATCTATACTAAATGGTTGCCGGGGCTTTGGCTTCCATTTATCTACTTTTACAGACCTAGATATTATACTTGCGTAACCGGCTGTTGTCAAGTGTTTTTCACCCTTATTTTCGGCTTTTTCTTTAAGCTTTTTTTTAAGCTATTTCTTGAAACTTTTTCTTTAAGTTTTTTCTTTATGTTTATACTTTTTCTTTAAACTTTTATTTTAAAACTGCATATATACAAAATCCGCCGGATTCACTCCCGGTCCGTAGTAACCGAATATTATTACTATAAAGATGCCAAGATATATTATTGCCCAGCGAAGCGGCAGCTTTCTTGAAAGTATGGAATCGCGCATGTCGAGCTTTTTATTTTCCTCAACGAAGCTGATGAAGAACCACAGCAGCGTACATATTATAAGTAAAAGTATATCGTACTTGTCCAGTCCGCATGCTCCTAGATTCAAAATGATGTTGTTTATTCCAAGCTCGCCGATATGGAAATCTGTGACTGATTTAAAAAGCATGTGAAATGCTGTCGACGCATTTGCGGCTATGTCAAAATAGTAGCCTACCAGTATGAGCATAAAGGTCCAAAGCACTGATATAATCGTTGCAAATATACCCTTTTCCCTGAGGCCGGTCAGCTTAAAAAAGCCTCCTGCCACCTTTTTGTTTACCGGAGCAAAAAGCTCTGCAAGCATGATGACAATGCCATTCCAGAGTCCGAAATACAGGTATTTCATATTGGCACCGTGCCATACTCCGATAACGATAAATGTGATGACACTCGCGATGCAGCCCGGCAGCACCTTACTGATATGCGCACCAAATCTCGCTTTAGCCATTTGCCAAAGTTCAGGAAACGCTTTGAGATTGAAAGCGGGTAAAAGATATAGTTTCTGCACCAGTCTCCAAGAGTCATATGCCAGCGGTGCCAGTACTCTGTGAGTGAGCGCGAAAAATACGGGTGGTTGAAGTTTGTTGACATCGTTATGCCAAACATCTCTGCAATACCGCGCACTATATCGATTCCTCCCGAGAAATCCGCATACAGCTGCAGCGCATATACTACTGCCGCAAAAAATACATAGGTGCCTGAAAAATCCATCGGCTTATCCATTACAAAATTGATGATATTTACCGCGCGGTCTGCTATCACAAGCTTTTTCATGACTCCCCAGAGCACCAGAAGCGCACCCTTTTGCAGATTTTCCAGCCTCAGCGAATGTCCCTCGTAAAGCTGTCCCGCAAACTTATCATATATCGCTATCGGTCCCTGTATTATCTGAGGGAAAAACGATACAAACAGTGCTACCTTAAGAAAATTCTTTTCAGGCTCGACAATTTCCCTGTATACATCCATCACATAGCCCATGGACTGGAAGGTGTAGAAGGATATGCCAAGCGGAAGCAAAAGTCCAAGCTCGCCCGCATATGGTATATATTTAAGGAATGCCAATATACCGAAATTGCAAAGCAGCGCAAAAAGCATGACTGCCACTCTCTTTTTTCTGCCCTTTTCCTTGTATTCCTTTCTGGTCTGCCTGTCCCAGTCCTCCTTATGGCTTTTTACGATGGCATTCTGCTCCTTTAGCAGCTTGTCAATCCATATTGTTGAGCCATAGGTGGTGCATATTGTGAAAATGATAAAAAGCACATACCACTTACATATAATCACATAGTATGCCATGCTTCCCGCCAGAAGCACATACCAGCGGTATTTCTTCGGAAAGCAATAATATAGTACAAGCAACACGATTACAAATATCGCATATTTTAATGAAATGAGTTCCATTTTATTTACTCCAAATCTATTTTCTAAAGTAATACTGCCAGACATACTTTAATTAACAGGCAGTATTTATTTTAAAGTCCATACACTATCATGCTATTTTTTTACCGGGGTATTTAACTCCTTTGCAGGCTTTGCTTCGTTGTTCGTATCTGCTACCTTATTTGTCGCAAGGCTTGACGAAAAATTATAAGGCAGATAAACGGACATCTCAAAATAATGATTGCCCAGACTCAGATCCGTATCCTTTGCGCAGGCACTTATCACCTTGTCAGCGCGCCTTGCGCACTCGCCCCATGCACTCTGAATCTCCGGTGAGTGGTCTGCATTAAGCCTGTAATTATCAGACAGATATTTTCCCATAAATGCAGTGAATTTGCGGCTTCCATTTATATTCAGGTGCTCTGAATTGTAGAAATCATCCCTCTCATTGATTCCGATAAATTCCTTATCGCCTTCAAAGCTCGCAAAGTCATAGCCATAAGACTCCACCAGCTCCTTCACGTCACAAAGCACCTGCGGATTCTTTATCTCCTTCTCATGAGGGAACCTCGCAAAAAGCACCTTTTCCACCCCCTGTGCTTTACAATACTCAAGCAGATCAGTCATATACGCTCTGCTCTTGTCGGTAAAATAGAGCTTTTTCTGCTTGCCTGATGGACAATCGGAATATTTTGCAATAGATGAAAATCCCTTCATGCATGATGTTTTTGCAAAATACATTCCAACTCTTGTGGCAAAGGTGTGTGCACATTTGTCAATATCCTTCCAATTGCTGTGATATAGCTTTAAAGGGTTTCTAAAGTTATCCTGCTCATCCTTTGGCACAATCTCTTTTATTGTATCAAGCCTGTTTTCCTCATTATGGATATTGTCTATCCAGCTATGCAGCTTTACCGTCCTTTCGTAATAGCTGTCATTTTGTAAAAAGCCATTCACTTCAAAAACCACAACCTTCGGATGCTGTCTGGTGAGAGCTTCTCTGAGCATAGATTTGTACAGACTGCCGGGCACTCCTGATACCCCAAGCGAGTATGATGTGTATCCATAATTCTTCCAAGCCTCGGTTGCACTGTAATCAGCGTATACCTCGCTGGCTCCTATCATCATCACATCAATTGTGTTCTTCGGCTCCTTGTAAAAGCCTCTATAGTCGCAATATTGACAGCATCTGTCATCTTAAAAAATGTCGAGACAAACGAAAACAGCACGACAAATACCAAAGCAAACGCTCCTATACGGATTACCTTACGGTGTCTGCCTTTTCCTTCGTCTGTGCTGTTTATGGCTTTGTTTTTTATAATTTTCTCTTTTGCTTTTGTAATTCTCATAACCGTCTTCATCTCCAAGCTTCTTTTTACCGTACCGTGTATTAACAGTAACAACATTATAGCCTATTATTGAAGCTAAAAACTGATATTCCAAAAATCTTAATATAATATTAAAAATCTAAAGCTGTTACTCGTACTTGAGTCCTATCATTGTAAGCCCATGTGCCGGGGCTGTAGGACCTGCTGCTGCCCTGTCTGTTGTGGCTATTATGTCCTTCATCGCATCGGCCGGCATATCGCTTCCACCTATCTTCACAAGTGTTCCTGCGATTATGCGCACCATATTGTATAAAAAGCCGTTTCCTGTCACACGTATTGTGATGATGTCACCGGCCTTTGACACCGTACAGTCATATATCGTGCGGACTGTGGTCTGTGCCTGCGAGTTTGCCGAGCAGAAGCTTGCAAAATCATGCTCTCCTATAAGATATTTTGCAGCCTCACTCATCTTTTCTGTGTCAAGCGGATAATGATAGAAATATGTGTCAAGCCTGCGTGTCGGATTTCTGAACCTCGCATTTAATATGCGGTATTCATAGGTTTTACGGCTCTTTGAGAAGCGTGGATGAAAATCATCGCTTACCTCACAGGAATCGACCACCACTATATCCTCCGGCAGCTTCTGATTCAGTGCATACGATATCTTTTCCGCCGGCATGCGGGTATTGGTATCAAACATACACACATTTCCAAGTGAATGCACTCCCGCATCGGTGCGGCTTGCTCCTGTTACCTTTATATCCTCCTTTAACAGGCGGCTCAGGTGCTCGTTTAATACCTGCTCAATTGTTATGCCGTTTGGCTGTATCTGCCAGCCGCAGTAATTTGTGCCATCGTAGGCTACAATCATTTTTACACGCATATATCTCTCCTGTTATGGCTGCACTATCTATTTCACTATCTGAAAATAAGATTGCCCAGATTCACCGGCAGAAAGATTCTAAGCACTATCACAACCGCTAAAAACGCAAATATGAAAAGATATGCTATTTTATCGTCCTTTTCATATACGAGCGGCTTCATCTTTGTCCTGCCCTCTCCACCATTGTAGCATCTGGCTTCCATGGCCATTGCGAGGTCATCCGCACGCCTGAAGGCCGATACGAAAAGCGGTACTAAAAGAGGCACCATGCTCTTTGCTCTTTTTATGATATTTCCATGCTCAAAATCAGCTCCTCTTGCCATCTGTGCTTTCATTATTTTGTCCGTCTCCTCAATAAGGATTGGAATAAAACGAAGCGCTATAGACATCATCATGGCTATCGCATGCACCGGAACATGTATTTTGTTTAAAAAGCCCAGGGATTTCTCAAGACCGTCCGTGAGCTGGTTTGGTGTGGTGGTGAGTGTCATGAGCGAGGTTCCTATAATGAGCAGCACAAGTCGTATCATCATGGTTGCTGCATTTATCAGTCCGGTGTCAGAAATGTGCAGTATACCGTACTCCCAGATTGTGTACTCTCCCTGTGTGAAAAACACGCTGAAGCATGCTGTAAAAAGCAACAGTATTATAATGGATTTGAGTCCCTTTACCATGAACTTAAAGGGCACCTTCGAAATCTTTATAACTGCGGCAAGCGCGGCAACTATAAACAGCACACCGGCTATTCCCTTGTAGGAAAACAGCGCAATAATATATATAAGTGTTGCGAAAAGCTTTACTCTTGGGTCCAGTTTATGTATTGGCGACTGAGCCGGATAATACTGGCCTATGGTAATATCACGAATCATTTTTGTATTCCTTCCTCATAATTTGTATCAAAATGTCAGCATTGGTGAGCTATTTAAAGGCTCTTAGTATTGAGTCCCTCGCCTCCGCAACTGTCGTCGCCGAAAGGTCAACTGGTATGCCCTTTTCCACCAGATCATGCATCAGATATGTGACCTGCGGTGCTGCAAGTCCGACTTCCTCAAGCTCCTTGTAGTGTGAGAATACCTCCTTCGGCACTCCGTCTAACATCACCTCTCCTGAATTCATAACAATGATGCGGTCCACATACTCCGCAACATCCTCCATGCTGTGTGATACGAGTATGATTGTAATACCCAGATCCTTTTTCATCTGTAAAAGTAGTCCCAGTATCTCATCTCTGCCCGCAGGATCCAGTCCCGCTGTCGGCTCGTCGAGTATGAGTACGTCAGGTGCATTGCAAGTACTCCAGCTATGGCTACACGCCTTTTTTGTCCTCCGGACAAATCAAACGGTGGCTGATAGTAGAGATCCTCCGGAAAATGTACATTCTGCAGTGCCTCGTAGGCTCTTAGCTCCACTGTTTTCCTATCGAGCCCCTGATTTTTCGGTCCAAAGCATACATCCTCAAAGTTGGTTGTCTCAAAAAGCTGATGCTCCGGATACTGGAACACCATCCCCACCTTGTGACGCAGCTTGCTTAAATCATAATCATTGTCATATATATCCTGTCCATTGTAGTATATATGACCGCTTGTCGCCTTCAAAAGGCCGTTCATATGCTGGATAAGTGTGGATTTTCCCGAACCGGTGTGACCGATTATTCCAATAAACTCTCCATCATTTATCTCAAGGCTTACATCCTTAAGTGCCTGCACCTTGTAGGCTGAGTCGGCACTGTAGCAATAGTTTATGTGATCTAGAATTATTGACATATTTTCTCCCGCCTATCTGTTTTTCAGCGCAACAAGCGCATTTACAAGTTCTTCTCTCGTCAGGATTCCATCAGGGATATCAAGCCCTGCCTTTTTGAGCTCATCAGCTACCAGTGTCACCTGCGGCACATCAAGCCTGTGCTCCTTCAGCTCGTCCACCCTTGAAAAAATCTCACGCGGTGTGCCGTCCATGACCACCTTGCCCTTTTCCATGACATAGACATGGTCTGCACCGACCACCTCCTCCATGTAATGGGTGATGAGAATGATGGTCACGCCCTTTTTCTTATTGAGCTCATGGGCTGTGGCTATGACCTCCTTGCGTCCGTTTGGGTCAAGCATGGCTGTAGGCTCGTCAAATACTATACATTTTGGCTCCATTGCCACAACTCCCGCGATTGCCACACGCTGCTTCTGTCCTCCGGAGAGCTTGTTCGGTGAATGTGTGCGGTACTTTGTCATACCGACAGCCCTTAGCGCATAGTCAACGCGCTGCCAGATTTCATCTGTCGGCACACCGATATTCTCAGGTCCAAAGCCCACATCCTCCTCCACGACATTGGCGATAATCTGATTGTCGGGATTCTGGAAAACCATACCTGCACTTTTCCTGACAGGTATGACATTCTCTTCCTTTGACACATCCATGCCATCCACCCATATGGTGCCGTCGCTCGGCGCAAGGAGTGCATTGATATGCTTTGCAAGAGTTGATTTTCCTGAACCATTGTGACCGAGGATTGCAATAAACTGCCCCTCTTTTATGTCGAGATTTACGTTGTCGAGTGCTGTAGTGATTGACTCTACATTGCCTTCCTCGTCTCTTCGTATAAATTCATGTACTAATTTGCTTGTTTTAATTATGCCCATTTCTTTTTCCTAAAAATCTACCGTATTTACAATTATCATAACTGGTAAAGCCCAAATAGCTGCCAAAAATATGCGCTTTGCCGCTTGATTTAGTCATCCCAGCTCAGGTGATGAAGCTCTCCCTCAAGCCTCATATGATCAAAATTATTCTGTCTCAATGCCTCGTAGAGCACGATAGCTACTGAATTTGACAGATTAAGTGACCTTGTCTCACCTATCATCGGTATCCTGATGCACTCATCCGGATGCTCCTTTAGTATCTCCTCCGGAATGCCTGCGCTTTCCTTGCCAAACATAATATAGCAGTCGGGCTCAAAATGAGCATCAGAGTACACATGTCTGCCCTTTGTTGTCGCATAATATATCTTTGCGTCCGGATTTTTCTCAAGGAAATCCTCCCAGTCCACATATGTGGTGACGTCGAGGTCCTTCCAGTAATCCATTCCGGCTCTCTTTAGTGCCTTCTCTGAAAGTGAGAATCCAAGCGGCTCTATAAGATGAAGCCTCGTGCCTGTTGCGACGCAGGTTCTTCCGATATTTCCTGTATTTGCCGGAATTTCCGGCTCATGTAACACTATGTTCAGCTTTGCCATTTTGTCTCCTGTCAATTTAAACTATTTATTATTCATCCCGGCGCGAAGCTCTGTTACAAACTCCTCAATGCGGCCGAGCGCCTCCTTTAAATCATCAAGCGAATATGCATATGATATACGTAAAAAGCCCTCACCGCACTCTCCGAATGCAGTTCCCGGAACCACGGCAATCTTCTTGCTGTTTAGAAGCTTTGTGGCAAACTCATCTGAGGTCATGCCAAACTCCTTGATGCTTGGGAACGCATAAAAGGCCCCGAAAGGCTCAAAGCACTTAAGCCCCATCTCCTTAAATCGGTGAAGCACATAGCGTCTGCGGCCGTTGTATTCCTCCCTCATCTGTGCAACATCCTCATCGCCGTTTTTCATAGCCTCGACAGCCGCATACTGGCTCGTGGTCGGCGCACACATGATTGCAAACTGATGAATCTTTAGCATCTGCTTTAAAATGGTCTCAGGTGCACATGCATATCCAAGCCTCCAGCCTGTCATGGCATATGCCTTGGAAAAACCGTTTATAAGCACTGTGCGCTCTTTCATTCCCGGAAACGATGCTATAGACACATGCTTATCCACATATGTAAGCTCCGAATAAATCTCGTCACTTATCACAAACAGATCATGCTCCTTAACCACCTGAACGATTGCTTCAAGGTCTGCTTTTTCCATGATAGCGCCTGTAGGATTATTAGGGAAAGGCATGATAAGTATCTTTGTCTTTGGAGTGATAACAGCCTCAAGCTCCTCGCTGTCAGCCTGAAATCATTTTCCTCCTTGAGCTCCACAATCACAGGTGTGCCACCTGCCAGCACAGTACATGGCACATATGAAACATAGCTTGGCTGCGGGATAATCACCTCATCTCCCGCATCGAGCATGGCGCGCAGTGCGATATCTATAGCCTCGCTGCCGCCGACAGTTACCATGATTTCTTTGTTGTAATCATATGTCATGCCGTATCTTCTGTCGAGATATCTTGCAATCTCAACCTTTAACTCCTTGAGTCCGGCATTTGAGGTGTAGAAGGTGCGTCCCTTTTCAAGGGAATATATGCCCTCATCCCTGATATGCACGGTGTGTCAAAATCAGGCTCACCTACTCCGAGCGATATCGCATCCTTCATCTCGCTCACTATATCAAAAAACTTACGGATGCCCGATGGCTGGATAGTCTTTATTGTACTGGATAAAGGGTCTCTCATTATGACATAATTCCCCTTTCATCGGATTTGACAGGTGCCGCCATGATAGTTCCATGATCCTTGTATTTCTTCAGAATAAAGTTTGTCTTTGTCGAAAGCACCTGATCCAGTGTAGAAAGCTTATCTGTCACAAACTGTGATACCTCGCGCAGAGTCTTGCCCTCGAGTGTGACCATGAGGTCGAAGCCGCCTGAGATAAGGTATACAGACTTCACCTCAGGATAGTTGTATATACGCTCGGCAATCTTGTCGAAGCCCATGCCGCGCTGTGGTGTCACTCTGACCTCTATCATGGCTGTGACCTTCTCAAGGCCTGCCTTGTCCCAGTCAATCAGTGTGTGATATCCGCAGATGACATTCTCCTGCTCCATAGCAGCAATCTCGTTTGCCACACTTGCCTCATCCACACCAAGCATGATTGCAAGCTCCTTCAGGTTTATCCTGCTGTTTTTCTCTATAAATGTTAATATCTTTTCTCTCATGATATATATTCTCCTGATTCAAATATATTAGTTGAAAACCTTGTATATCTCGTCAGTCTGTGCAGGCTCCAAAAATCGTCTCTCCTCGCCGGAAGTCAGCACTCTGTCGTTTGAATCGGTTGTGGCACCGACTATAACAGCATTTTGTCCTGTTTTCTCAAGCTCTCTGACCACGCGGGTACCATCTGCAGCTATGATTATCAGACTTCCTCCTGACAAAAGCTTATACGGGTTTATGTCAAAAAATTCACTTATTTCAATCGTATCCTGCCTGATAGGGAGCTTCTTTAAATCGATGTCAAGACCAATTCCCGAAGCCTCTGCCATATCCCAGAGTGCTCCAAAGATGCCTCCCTGCGAAGCGTCATGGATTGCCGCCACACCGGCGCCAATCGCGGATGCAGCCTCCATTGCGGTGGAAATATGGTCTATATATGCTGCTGATTTATCTATAAATGCCTTGGAAAATCTCGTTTCAAGCTCGGCTCTTTTCTCATTTGCAAGAATTGCGGTGCCCTCAAGCCCCACATAGCCTGTCACTATTACGTCCATGCCCGGTGCTGCTGCCGATGATGGTGTAAGCGCCTGCTCATAGGCCTCACCTATTGCTGTAACTGTCACCACGATATTCTTCACAGCACGGCTCACCTGTGTATGCCCGCCAAGCACCACAATGCCTGCTTCCTCACATACAGCACCAATCGCTCTCACCGTCTCGCGAAGCACGGCTTCGTTTTCTGTGGTAGGTACAAGCAGTGCCAGCTCTATCCCAACAGGACCTGCCCCCATGGCATAAATATTGTTCAATGCATCATAAACTGCGCAGTTAGCACGCACATGCTTATCCAATACATCAAGTGTGAACGTCTGGGTAGCAGTAACTAACTTAGTTTGGCCGCCTGCCTGCATGGAAACCACCGCACAGTCCTCACCTACTGCCGGTTTAAAAAGTATTCTGTCGCTTTTGGTATGAAGTTGTTTTAAGACAGAGCGCTTTAAAACCGACTCTGATATTTTACCGTTTTTCATGTGTTTTCCTGTTCCTAATAATAATATGTTTTGTATACTGTTGCAGCCCGGTGCATTGATTGCAAATAACTACATCAGAAACAACTACCTCCGGGCATTTACTGCGTCTGTGCTCCCTGTGTCTGTCCTGCCGGCTGCTGTGTCTGGGTGCCCTGTGCCTGCCCTGCTGCATTCTGGTCTGTCGGCTGCGGCTGTGCACCCTGTGTCTGCCCTGCCGCATTCGGATCCTGTGTCTGAGTCTGTGCTGCCTGTGCCTGAACCGCTGCTGCCGCAGACGCAGCAATGGATTTAACCGAGCCCTCATCATTAGCCGCTGCCGCCGCCTGAAGCTGCGCAACAACCTCCGCTGATGCTCCTGCTGTACCAACCGTCACGATTTTCGGTGATGACTTGTACTTGCTGTTGTTGAATACCTCATCGCTCTGCACTGTTCCATCAACTGTGACCGTCTTCCATAGCCTTGCGGTCACTCCCTTGTGCGCAGACTGCTCGGTGTTGAAATAACCGACCGGCTGACCTGCATCAAACTTAAACTGCGTGACCGGATCCTCCTCGGAAAGTGTCTCACTCCTGAAGGAAATTTCCCTGTTTGCCGGTCTCGTCTCCACTCCGTACACATTGAATGTGATGACTCCACCACTGCAATAGCCCTCTATATACACCGGATTGTCCAGATTATTTTTAAACTTAAGATCCTTGTAGGTTCCTGCAATTGCCGCATCGTCAGATGGCTTTACATAGCTTACTATCATGGAATGGTTGTAGCGCTGCACTATGTCAAGCTCAGCCCTTATAACCGCATTGTAGAGAGTGGTCGCAACCTGACACACACCTCCACCTACCGAGTCAACTACCTGACCGTTCTCATATGCGCCTGCTATCTGATAGCCGTTGTCAGTTGTGATAGGCTGATAGCCTCGTAAACCGAGAACTGCTCCCCCGGATATATGACACTGCCGTTTATCAGGCTGCATGCGTTCTTTACATTGCTGCACGCCCTGCTGCCGAGCTGCTGAAATCGGTAGAAAAGCCTCCCAGATTATCCTTAATCTTTGAGAGCTCCTCCTTTGAGCCCCTCGGCTGAACCGTATTTGTGACCAGCTCTATCTCATTCGCCGAGCCATCCCAGCTATTCTGCAAAAAGTCATTTATAGCATAGACTGATTTTACCACATCGACCTCTTTGCCTTCCTGTCCCGGAACAAAATCGAAGCTGTCGCCGTTTCTCTGCAGCGAATTGTCAACTGCCTTTATATTGAGCTCGTCGCTCTTATCATAAATCATCTTTGCGGTCTTTTGTTTATCAACCGACAGATACATATTGACGGCAACATTGCCCTTTTTGAGCTCCTCTGACTCCACAAATCTGTCAATCAGGCTGCCCTCGTGGCACACTGAAAGAGCATCGTCCACCGCTGCATCAGTGTCTGCCGAAACAGACATTTCCTGTGCTGTTGCATCAAATGAACCATTGGCACCCTTTAATGAAAAGGATGTATCCTTTATGCTGTCAACATAGGCATCAACTGCTTTTTTTGCTTCTTCCTTTGTCATACCGCCTACATCCACACTGCCAATGCACACACCCTCTGTAATTGTCTGTACCTTTGCCTTCTTTGTGCCTGACGAACCGCTTGCATATGCACTTACCATGCCTGATGCTGCCACAAGCACAAATGCCATTGTACCCAGTAATAATGCTTTTTTATTAATCTTCATTTCCGCTTCCTTTTCCTGAGGCTGTTAAAAGCGCCCCTGTCATCCGCTTAACTGAACTGCATTTTATATCATATTATCATATTTTTTCCATATTTCAAGAAAAGCTATACAAGACTTGACACAAATGTTGTCACAAGCATCGCTGCTATAACCACTATTATCACTATAGCAACCACCTTCTGATTTCTTTTTTTATTAAAATCGTACATACTATTCACCTCTGTTCAAAAATGAGTTATACTATTTTCATATATGAGAAAGGATTTTCCAACATATGATTCCAATTTGTCTAATTTTATTCATTTTATTTATTGCAGTGATTACTTTTGCCATAAAGAGGGCTGATTCTGCCCAGGCAAAGGTCACCGAGGAGTTCTGGGAGAAGGAGCGTAAAGCCAACTCAACCCTCCGCGGAGATACCACTGACCTGTGTTATATTACCATACCGGAAAAGTTTTTTCCATTAAATAATGATAAAATAAATGATTTAAGGGATAAAACCCTTGTCAATCTCACCGGAATGACAAACACTGATTTAAAGCTTAAATATGGCATTCTCAATTTTAAAAAGCTGTCTGAATATGACGATAACTTCACGAAATTTGTTTCAATGCTGCCGGACTATTACAATAGGCTTAAGGATGCAGGCTATGAATCGCTGGGCAATGAACTGCTTGATTTTGCAGTGGAGCAGGGTGCCGATTCAAAGAACGTATACAGTCTGTTAGCCAACGCCTACATCAGCATGTCAAAAGCCGACCGGCTTGCAGAGCTTATTGAGAAAGCAAAACAGCTTAATTCTCTTTCAAGGGATGGAATCGTTTCTATGCTTGAGAGCCTACAGACTGATACCGCCACAGACCGGTAATTAATTTGCGTTATGGCTTATTTAGTTGTAGCTTATTTTCGTTATAGCTTATTGTATTATAACTTATTGTATTGAAACTTATTCCGAGCCATCCACACACCTATTAATATATGTGCTTCGATATTCATCGTACAGCCTTGAGGCCTGACTTCTGGTCAGGTTGTCCCACGATATGACATCTGCTATCCCATACTCAGCCATCAGCTCCTTTAGCTGTCTGACCTGATGTGCTGTGGCAGGTGTCTGTTTTTTTGCCTTGTATACAAGTGGCTTTGACTCAACCGGCTCTCCCTTTTCATCCATCAGTGCAAGCAGCTTTTCAAATATCTGCTTTGTCTCTATCGCATCATCGAGCGCCCTGTGGGCATTTTCCCTGTTCACACCAAAATACTCACACAAATCCTCCAGCTTCTTCGACTGCTCCGCAGGCAGACATTTTCTGGCTATTTTCAGAGTATCATATGCATTCAGCGAGAGGGTTCGCTTGTGATTTACCGCCCACTGCTTTAAAAAGCTGTAATCAAAGGTCACATTCTGCCCGAGTATGATATCATCTCCGATAAAATTAAGCAGGTTATCCACAGCCTCATCCATATCTGCCGCGTTTTCCACATCACTGTCGGTGATTCCCGTTAATTCCTGCACACGCTGTGGAATATGCTGCTTCGGATTTACCAGTGTGGATATCGTATCCACTATCTCGCCGCCCCTCACACGTGCCGCACCTATCTCTATTATCTTGTCATTTTTAGCTGAAAGCCCTGTCATTTCCAGGTCAATCACCGTGTAATTTTTTATATTATCTATGTTGCCCATTTTTCTTAGTCCGTAAACCTTCCCGGCTTTTAACACTATAGTCATTTCACGTTACTGCTATTTTATATACTCCGCTATAGCCATATCGCGTTACTGCTATTTTATATACTCCGCTATAGCCATATCGCGTTACTGTTATTTTATATACTCCACCAGCGCCTGGTGATCAAGCGGGTCTCTCATGTCGTAGTGGAAAAGCGCCCACACCGGCTCCTTATGATACTTTGGCAGTTCATCCAGCTTGCGCGTGTGCTTGTCAGGAAAAATATAGTGAAACGGCTCCACATGCGACAGCTTTCCATTCTTACAGTATGCATGTGTCATGTGCTTGAATTTGCCTATATCTGTGGCCCACCTCGGGCGGCTCTTGCAGTTCTCACGATAGTACAAATCAAAAATGAGTGACTCCTGAATCATGTTATAAATCTGCTCATTTTCATCAAAATCAGTACTATCTCTATCTATGGCATTTTCGTCAAAATCAGTATTATCTCTATCTCCGGCATTTTCGGATAATACCACAGAAGTCATAGCATCGTTGTCACAGCCATGCAGGTATAAAGCCAGAAATTCAAGCAGTATCTCACACCTTCTGATGCGCGAATGGCTCATTCCAAAATAGCCGTTTGCCTCATAAAAATCTCCAAGCTCCTGAAAAAACTCAAACGCACTGTCAAAAATACACTCCATGAGCTTCATCGTAATCTCAAACTGTCCGCTGTTGTAATACACCTCAAGCATATCCTCGACGCGCTTAATCTTTATCACATCATCAAACGAAAGCCATTTTGTGGACATTACCTCATACGGTGGCTTATCATGGTAGACAATACCATATTCCGCGGCATGCTCAAACATATACGAACCCTTGAGTACCTTTAAAAATCCAAGCTGCAGCTGGTTTGGCTTAAGCTCATAAATCTCATCAAAGGAACGCCCAAAGCTGTCATAGTCCTCGTATGGCAGCCCTGCAATCAAATCCAGATGCTCATGGATATTGTTGCCGCTTTGAATGAGCCTCACAACCTCCTTAAGCCTCTCAAGCTTCATAGTCCTGTGAATCTCCTTAATCGTGACCTCATTGGTGGACTGCACACCGATTTCAAGCTGTATCAGCCCCGGCCTCATATCAGAAATCAACTCAAGCTCCTCCTGATTCAGCAGATCCGCCGATATCTCAAAGTGAAAGTTTGTCACACCATTGTCATTCGCCTTTATAAAGCGCCACAGCTCCATGGCATGAGCATGATTGCAGTTGAAGGTTCTGTCCACAAACTTAATCTGTGGCACCTTCTGGTCTATAAAAAACTTAAGCTCTCTTTTGACAATCTCGGTATCCCTAAAACGCAGTGTCTTATCCACCGATGACAGACAGTAGCTGCACGAAAACGGGCATCCCCTGCTGCTCTCGTAGTAGATGATGCGGTTTGAAAAATCATCGAGAGTATCATAGCAGAATGGGATTTCACTCATGTTTTTGATTGGGCGTGGACTTGTGAATACTATTTCACCGGCTTTATTGCCTCCTATGTTGTTCACACTTGTACTATTACCTGTGCTGTTTTTTCTGAAGGCAATGCCTGCAATATCACTCAGCTTTCTTTTATGCGCATAGTAACCGCACAGCTCTCTAAAGGTATCCTCTCCCTCGCCTATCATCACACCGTCTATGTATGGATTTTCCCGCAGAAATGCCTCCACCTCGTAAGACACCTCAGGGCCTCCAACCCATATCGGCACTGACGGACAAAGCTTTTTATACTCGCGTGCAATATCAGTCACATAATCAATATTCCATATATAGCATGAAAAACAAAGTACGTCAGGCTTTCTCTTATAAAGCTCCTCAAGAATGTAATCCTTTTGATTGTTTATCGTGTATTCCGCAAGCTCCACAGCATCCCTGTACTCCCCGGCACAGGCGCGCAGTGAGTAAACTGCGAGGTTTGAATGTATGTATTTTGCATTTATTGCTGTCAGTAAAATATTCATGGTTTCTCCTTAAAAAATGACCCTTGAATGTAGACTTTATGCCACATTCAAAGGTCTGCTTCGTATTATTGCAGCATCCGTTCAATTTTATTTTTTTAACGGCTGCATTGGTACAAATTCAATTTTCAACTGCATCCCCATTCCATGCGCAAGCCTCTTTAAAAGTTTCAAAGATGGATTTCTCGTTCCATTCTCAAGCTTACTAATATCCGCCTGATCAATGCCTGTACGTTCCGCAAGCTCTTTTTGAGTCAAATTATTTTTAATGCGCGCATCTATCATAGCCCTTATGACATCCATCTCAGGCTGGAGATCGTCCCACTCTTTTTTTACGTCAGGATTTTTAAGCTGCTCTTGTAAATAATCGTCATATCTCATATTATTTACCATGCCTTTCTATATAATCTCTTCTATATTTCTTAGCCTTTTCAATTTCACCAGCCGGTGTCCTCTGAGTTTTTTTAATGAATCCATGTGTCAATACTATTCTTCCTTCATAATAGAAAAAATATAATACTCTCGAAATATCTGTTCCTACCTTAGCTCGCAATTCAAAAATCCCATAACTCTTCTCCATTGTTCTCACAAAATATTATATGGTATTTTTACCATATTGTTAAATCAGTTACTTTAATTTACATAGTCATATTAACAAGTCTGTCATAAATGCCGCTTGCAAACAGCACCATCATGCCAATCGTGCAGATGACCGACAGTACAAAGCCTATTATCGATGTAATCATACCGGCAGTTGCTATTGCATTGTTATACTGCTTTGCCTTTTTTGACATTTTGGAAGCAAGCATGCCGACAATTCCAAGTCCCATCAGATATCCAAAAAACGAGAAAATAATACTGCAAATACCAAGCACCAGTGAAACCACTGCAAGCTTAGCACCCTCTCTCTCGTCATCTATGATAGTCTCATTATTGTAGAGCATCTCAAGACGGATACGCCTTGATTTACGCAGCATAACAAGCATAGGAATACCTAGTACGACAAATGCGATACAGTTCATTGCCGAAAACTCATTAATCCTGTCGGCCACTCCGCCTCCCTCAAATATTCCCGATGATAAAAGTCCTCCCATATCTACAACAGTATGGAAAATGGCAAGCATCCAGAAATTGCGTGTAGACGCGTATATCATACAAAACAGCACGCCCATGAGTCCTGCTGAAATAACCTGTATCAGACAACTGCTGAACTTAACCCCTGCGCCCATATTGGAAAAATGCATCAATCCAAACAGTACGCCTCCCAAAACTACGGCTCCTGTGATTCCACCTTTCGTCTTTGGAAAAGCTCTCAGCAGCAGATTAAACACCACGCCTCTGAACACCAGCTCCTCAACGAGTCCTACAAGGCAGACCGCGATAAAGAAAAAGATAATGTTGTAAAATGCCTTCACATCACCATGCTCACTCAAAAAGCACAAATAAATACCTGAAACAACAGCATACAGACAATATACTATAAAAATCCACCTGTGTATAAACTTCTGGTCCATCCTGCTGCATTTTCCTTAAAGATATCCCACAGACCAAATATATATGTGATGCCAAGAAAAATAACTAAAACAACTGTCTCCACAATAGCCTGCAGCAGATAATCATCGCCTTTTCCATGCCCGGAATCAGTCCCAGCACTTTTCCGCTCCACTGCAAGGGTGCAATGAAAATAAAAACTGCAAGAATGGCAAATATTATATTTGCCGGTGCCGAAAGGTTTCTCAATTTCTGTTTCATAACTTTAATCTCCTCATTTGCGTTTAATTTGATATGAAAATATTCTATAGCATTTACTTTGACATTGCAAGCAAAGGATTTCATACTTCAATGGATAGCAAAAAAGCTCTGTTCTTACGAACAGAGCCAATGCATTATTTTGCACTTACAAGCCTTACTATCACATCAATTCCAGCCGCCCAAAAGAGTATCGCCCCCACGATATATACCTTTGTCTTCTGCTCGAAGCCGAAATGATATCCTGTGTAAATGCCTGCCACTATACAGATAACAGTGAGCAGCGCCACCATTATCATAATGGTGAAAAGTCCGGTACCAAGGAAGCCGAATGCTATTCCTGCAAGAACCGTATAAAGTGCGGTGATTCCTACTATTCTTAGCACCCTTTTCATATCAAGCTGCGCCTGACAGTGTTCCTCAATCCTTTCGTTTCTTATAGCCTTTCCTATAAGCTGATCCCCAGTCCTATCAGTATTCCGATAGAAATTATCTCTCCTAAAAGTGCTTCATCCTTCACCGAGTATTTCCCATTAAGAAAGCTTGACAGAAAATACCCGATATACATTGCTAACAACTGGCAAACTGCAACTATGAAGCAAATGGCTGTAAGCTGTTTCTTATTTACTTTCTGGATCAGGGATCCCTGACATTCCATCGCAACGAAAATCTCCAGTGAGCTTCCCGCCACGATTAACAGATATTCTATCCAGCCCATTTTTGCCTCCCCTAATCTTTATACATCCTTTAATTAATTATTTGTCGCTATCTGCCTTAGCATCTATTGAAGCTAATTTATATATGAACTTAACGCTGCCCGTCTGTCCATCAGCGATTGCTGAGTATGTCTGATATTCCTCACCTGCGTCAATTACTGCCTGAAGCTTGTTGGTGAATGGCTTTAAGTCGCCGTTGTATGCGTCGAGAATCTTGTTGATTCCTTCCTCATTGAACTGTACCATACCATCTGCAAGTGTATGTGCACCCTCTGAAAGTGTCTTAGAGCCATCTGCAAGCTGTGAAGCTCCACTGTTCAATGTATCATTATTTGATGTAAGTTCTTTAGCTCCTGCATTGAGTTTAGCTGAACCATCTTTTAATGTCTTAATTCCAACTGTGAGATCAGGTACCTTATTTGCAAGCTGCTGTGTTCCGGCAGCAAGATCTGATGCTCCTATACTTAAGGCATCTGCTCCTGTAACCAGCTATAGCCATTTTTCTGTTTTGTATTAATCTGAGATGAAATATTTGCTTTCGTTGACTCTATTCCAGTAATAACAGCACTCTGTGCTCCTGTCTCTGCACCTGTCTTTGCAGCTGTTGCAACAGACTCTCCTACTTCATCTTTTGAAGCATCTGCTACATTCGTCATTATCCCTAATGCCATTTCATGAATCTTTGCATCTGATTGCTGTGATGCTACTGCTGACACTAATGTATCATAGTCAGCAACAGTCTTCTCTAATCCCAATGTATTCTTTACCACTTCCTGTACGCTTGCATCACTATTATATATGGCCTTTATTGCTTCTTCATCTGATGATAAATTATATTTTGCTTTAACATATCCAATTTTTTCTGCTGGAATAGCAGCTTTAAGTTTTTCCTGTAAAGTTGCATCAACTGAGTCTTGGCTGCCTCATTTATCATATTAACAAGTTCTGAATTCTGCTTAAGGGTTGCATAAGTCTGATTCACTGAATCAGCGCTTGTCATTGTGTCATAATATGTTTTTGCCGCATATGCTTTGGTATTGCTATAACTTGTTTTGTTCTTATCATCAGCAAGCTGCTTATCAACTTCATCTTTTGCTTGACGCTGGTATTCTGCCTTTTCCTCCGCAGTAAGAGGTGTATTTAATCCATCATTTAATTGCTTAACACCTGCATTAATACTATTTGCGCTTGTTGCAATCTTATTTGCTCCATCATTTAATGTAGTCACTCCGCTTGCAAGTGTTCCTGCTCCATTAGCAAGAGTTCCAATTCCTGCATCGAGCTGACTTGCTCCACTTGCCAATGAATTTGCTCCATCTGTATAGCTCTTAAGACCACTCTGTAATGTTCCTAAGCCATCCTTTAATGTATCAGTGCCACTTGCAAGGTCAGCTGAGCCATCCTGAAGCTGTGTTGAGGCATCCTTTAAGTCATTTATCATGTCATCGAGGTCTGATGTGTCAATTCCGTCTGTGCTTACATAATCAGATGCGTTTACCACGAAGGTCATGGCTGCAGGCATTGAGAAATTCTTCACATCCGCTGTCATTTCCATGTATTCAGGGATATTTACATCGCCATCGAGGTCTTTGTCCTTGATTCCAAGGCTGTCCTTTAAGCCCGGAAGTGCATAGCCGAGCACTACGCTTGATGAGTCGCTTACCTCAGCCTTGCCGTTTGTCACTTCGATATTCTCGAAGCCATCACCGAGTACAAGTCCTGTTATTGCTGCAAATGGTACGGAAACTGTCTGCTTCTCGCCGTTTACTGTCTCTGTATATGATGTGGTATTTGTGTAGTCAAAACGGATTTTGACCTTTCCTGATTTTCCTGCAAGGTCCTCAGGTGAGATTTCTTTTCCATCGAGGTAGTATGTAACCTTCTGTGTTACAGGTGGCTCCTCTGTTGCTGTGCCCTGATAGTAAATGTCCTTGCCACCGGCCTGCCAGGTGAGCTTATCACCGCTTTGTGTGAATTTTTCCTTGCCCTTTACGTTCTCGATATCTGAAAGGTTTGAAGCATCCTCCAAGGTATCCTTTTTGTCTTTATTTTTAAGGTGATCTACTACGATTGTTTTGTTTACGTTGCCGTTTGCATCTGAGATGAGGTATACGCTCTCGTCCTTGTCTGCATCGTTATCCTTTAATGATACGCTGTCCATGAGCTTATCTGCTATGTCATCAGCATCCTTGCTGCTTCCTGTTGTGCTGTCTGCCTCGGCTGTGACTGCGGTGCTGTTCTTCTCTGCAAAAACCGCTGTTGCTCCGATTCCTGTACCTACAAGTGCTATTGTGAGGACTCCGGCTACAACACGGACAATATATTTACTTTTTAACTTTTCTTTCAATTCTGGTAATTTCATGTCTTATTCCTCCTGATTTTGTTTTTGAGGTCATATTTTTATGTTATGAGGGTCAAAAAGTATTTTATCCCTCATTTATGATTAATCAGATTACTAAGCTGTCAGGTTCTTGTTTTTAAAGCCTGCGCTTGTAGCACATATTACTTTGTCAAAAATCATAAACATTGACGGAAGTATAAATACTACTACAAACATACTGATGATTGCGCCTCGTGCAAGCAGTATACAGATAGAACTGATCATATCAATGTTTGAATAAAGTCCTACACCAAAGGTTGCGGCGAAGAAGCAAAGCGCACTGACGATAACTGAGTTTGTCGAATCTGCAAGTGCCTTTGTGATTGCCGGCTTTTTGTCCATTCCAGTGTATCTGTTCTTTCTGTACTTTGTGGTCATAAGTATCGCATAGTCAACCGTTGCACCAAGCTGTATGGTTCCGATTACGATGCTCGCGATAAACGGAAGCTTTGTTCCTGTAAATCCCGGAATTCCCATGTTTACAAAGATTGCAAACTCGATGACCGCTACAAGTATGATTGGAAGCGATACCGATTTGAATACTATGAGGATGATAAGGAATATCAATACGATTGATACTGCACTTACACGCTTGAAGTCTGTATCTGTGATAGTGATAAGATCCTTTGTACAAGGTGCCTCACCGATAAGCATTGCGTCCTCGCTGTAATTCTTTACTATCTTTTTAATCTCTGTAATCTGGTTGTTTACCTCATCAGATGCTGTCTCATATTTTGATGACACAAGCATCATCTGGTAATCACCGTTTTTGAATATCTCCTTTGCCTCATCCGGCACCATATCATCCGGTATGGTAGGTCCGAGTATTGAATCAAGCGATACTGCAAGCTTTACTCCATCGACCTTCTTGATATCATTTATCATGCTTATGCTGTCTGCCTTTGACATATCGCTCGGTGCGATGATGATATGTGTGGCACCCATAGCATACTCCTTGTCGAGTCTTTCATTGGCCTGCTTACTGTATGCACTGTCAGGCATGGTTCCTGCAAGGTCATAGTAGACCTGATCATGAGTGTATCCGTATATTGCCGGGATGAGCACTACGATAAAAATCACTGCAAGTATCTTATAATGATTTGTTACCCAGCTTGCAATCCTGGAAACATCCGGCATAAGAATCTTGTGCTTTGTCTTCTCGATTGCCTTATCACATGCAAGAATCAGTGCAGGGAGAATTGTTACACATCCGATAACTCCGAATACAACGCCCTTTGCCATTACGATTCCCAGGTCAAGTCCAAGTGTAAAGCTCATGAAGCAGAGGGCTACGAAGCCTGCGATTGTTGTGATTGAGCTTCCTGTTACTGAGACAATTGTGTGGGAAATGGCATGTGCCATGGCTCGCTTCTTGTCTCCGTCATATCTGTCTATCTGCTCCTGATAGCTGTGCCACAGGAAAATCGAATAATCCATTGTTACGGCGAGCTGCAATACTGCTGTCAGTGCCAGTGTCAGATATGAAATCTGTCCCTGTATAAAGTTTGTTCCCAGGTTATAGATAATAGCCATTCCTATGCTTAGGAGGAATAACATCGGAACAATTATTGAATCCATTGTAATTCCCATGACAAGCATTGAAAGCAATGCTGCTATGATGACATATATAGGAGCCTGCTGCATAACAAGTGTCTTTGTATCTGCGTTGACCGCTGCCATTCCTGCTACGAAGCAGTGGTGTTTCACCATCTTATCCATCTTATTGACGGCTTCCATTGTCTCATCCGAACCCATTGTGTCACTGTATGTGACGAGCATGAGCTGGCTGTTTGCATCCTTGTTGTTAAATGCGTCGTACACCTCATCCGGAATTGCCTCTCTTGGCAATGTGGAATCAGCGATTGTTCCGTACCAGATGACATCATTTACACCCTTAAGGTCCTCTATGTCATCTGCCAGAGTCTCTATGTCCTGATCCTTCATATCCTCCAAGATCACAAATGACAACGCTCCGGTTCCAAACTCATCTACCATGATATCCTGGCCCTTCATAGTCTCTATCTGGCTTGGCAGATAAGAAAGGATATCAAAGTTGATTCTCGTGTTGATAAAGCTGATTCCCGACGGTATAAGCAGTGCAAATGCAACTATCAGTATCAGCACACGATGTTTTACGACTCCTTTTCCAAATTTAATCATTAGATTCACCACTCTTTCTTTTATTCGTATTGAAGTATAAAAAAAAGACCGAATAAATAAATATTCAATCTCTTTGATTTGTCATGTGAGATATACAAATCCATCAATTTGTATATCCGATATGACACATATATGATATTGTATTTGATTTCTGACACCTTTTCACAGCATTTTCATATTTATATGAACACGCGCCTCTTTATGATTCTGCTTTATGAGCTTGCTTAAGCCGTCATTTTCCATGACAATTGTCCTCTACAGCTCACTTAGTATATCATCCATCGAACGCGTAATCAGATACATGTATGCCTCAGCCATCTCCTTCGGCTCAATATCATCCATGCCCTGGGCTATCCAGCCTCCGTGATAAAACACAACGACTGCGCATAATATGTAGAAATCACCTCAGGTGTGAGCCAGCGGTATTTGGATTTCTTTCCTGTGCTCTTTTCGCTTATGATATTCATAAACATCTCGCAGACGCATTTCATGGCAATCTGATTAAACGTCACTGCCCCCTCCAGCTTTAGTGCTTTCTTGTAAAAAACACTGTTTGCCGAGATATTATTGAGCATCAGCACAATCGCTTCAAAAATCATTCCGGCATTGAGCAGTGGCTTGATGGGCTCAAGCAGCTCGGTTTTGATAATCCACTCTATCAGCTCGTACTTGTCCTGAAAATGATTGTAAAACGTGGGGCGGATAACTCCGGCCTTGTCCGTTATCTCTTTAATTGTAATCTTATCGATTGGCTTTTTCGCTGAAAGCTCTATAAGGCTCTCAGCGAGCACCAAATCTATTGCATTCTTACCTTGCTGTGTCATTACTCATCAAACTCCATCGTGACAAAATAGCCCTTCTCAGTCTCCCTCACATCCACGACATCGCCCTCGCGGCTTTTGAGCCTCTCGCTGACCACGTAGTTTCCCGACATGGCAATCGCATGCTCTATCGTATAATAATATGAAGTTGGAAGCTTGCTCTCTGTTACCTTCAGATGGTCACCGACCTTGGTAAGTCCGGGTCTCTCCATCTTAAACTCCATCCGACGCATTCTGCCGCCTTTCTGTTACTGCTTAATTGTCCTCTTTTCTGTCCTCGACAAACGTTGCCTCAAACTCCTTTTGCTTGTTGTAGCGCTCTCAGCCTTTGTGGCACGGCTTGTAATCCAGATATTGGACACTCCGTTGAAAATCAGTATGATACCGACAACAACAGTGGCTGTCTTCATTACATCAAATGCATTTGTCACGCAGATTATTCCAAAAATCAGACTGATTATTGAAAAAATCAGGCCGACACTCCAGCCTCCGTAACCGTATTTTCTGGCATCCACTGCCTCAATAATGCTCCTGATGCTGTGAAAAATGAGCACCAGACCGATGACTATAGGTATCAGGCTCACCACAACCTTTGGCTGTACCAGGAACCATATACCCACTGCCAAAACCACAAGCCCCAGCATCGCTGAAAAACCATTCGTAACTATATTCAAAAAATAGCTGCACATATAGACCACTCCGATGATGATAAGCACTACCGCAAGCACATTGGCCACAATCGTGAGCACCGAAGCCCTCCATATGATAAACACCAGTCCCAGCGCTATGCAAAGCACTGATGACAGTAGAAAATCAGCCTTTATTCTGCCTAAAAACTCCTTCATACACGACCTCCTTTATATATCCTGCCCTACATTACTTTTCTAATTCTGTTCCTCTGCACTTTTCTTAACCAGGTCAAGAACAGTCTGAAGCTCAGCACCCTCAACCGGTGCAGCTCCATATCCAAGACGCTTGTAATCCTCTGTAATCTCAGCCAGCTCAGTAGTTTTATCGCCCTTCGCATCAATTACAAAATATCTGCCCTGTGACGCAGCATCATCCCACACGAGATAAGCACGGATTGCGCAGTTTGGAGCCATATCTCTTGTCGGGAAATCAACTCTGGTAACATTGAGCGTATCAGAAATCTGCATAGACATAACAGAGAAATCCTCCTCCATATATGGATACATACGCTTCTGCTGATATGCCTCCTCGTACAGCTCATCTATTAGCTTTTCCTTCTCATCGGCAAGTCGGTCCATGAACTCTTTTCCGCCCTCAAACATCTTCGCCGGCAGGAAAATATGCTCATACTGCATACGCTCAAAGATGACATACTGCTCTGCTGTCATCTGTACAGTCTTGCCCTTTGTCGGTGATGTAGGATGTCCCTCTCTTCTGGCCTTTTCCACTGCCTCAATCTTTTCTACAAGAGGCTTTTTGAAAATCAGATTGTGAGTGAACGGGTTGAATGCGATACCATCAAGCTTTGACTCTTTATTTGCCACCATATTGTTGACTGCAAGAAACGGCATATTTACAATGCATGGTGACGGATGATCCTTAGAAAGCTGTGCCTTTGAGGTATAAATCGGCATGAAAGCCTCTCCCTCACCGTTTTTAATAAATAGCGGAATCGGCTTGTTGTTCTCTCCGACATTTGCAGGTACCAGGAATCGGCTCTTAGTGCATTTTTCAATGAGCTTATTGAGTGTCTCCGCCTTTTTGTCGCTTGAATACTGTGCCATCAGCTCCTCAACCTCAGGGTTTTGCACCTCAAGAGTGAAGGCCGGATCGTCCTTTAATTTATTTTTGATTTTATTTTTATCCATTTATACTGCTTCTCCTTATATTAAATGCCCGGATTTACATCCAGGCATTATTTTAACACATTTCTTTTATCAACTCAACAATCTTAGTGTCTCTTGCTATCCATTCTTTATCAAGAAAAGCGCTGTTGGCCTTTATTATCTCATCCGGCGTAGCCATGACAGATGATACTCAAGCCTTATCTCGCTGTCTGTCATCTGTGCTGCCACATGCTCGTCCTTCACATCACAGAAATACACGTAGGTGTGACAGTAATATATCTTGTCAGCCTCAAATATATCGCGTCTCTTTTCTATGACCTTGCCACACTCCCTGATGCTTTCCGGCACGACAAGAAGCCCTGCCTCCTCGCGCACCTCCCGTGCCAGCGCCACCTCGTTGGTCTCGCCTGCATCGATGCCGCCGCCCAGTATCTTGTAGTAGCCCTCACCGGCCTGCTGCATGGCAAGCTTGCGTCTCTGATAATAACCGCGCGCACCGCGAAGCGCTCAAATACCTCCATATCATCGGAATAATTGTGTTTGTCAAATGTATATAGCGTTCTCATGTTTGTCCTCCGTGTATGGGCTGTAATCATTCATTAGTATACATGGAAAGTAGTTTTTATTCTACACCATTTGACGGCGAATTGGAATACTATTATTGACCTTTTACCTGCCTTTTATCTGCAAAGTAAGACCACTGTCTCTATGTGCTCTGTATATGGAAAGCAGTCATATGGTGTTGCACGCTTCACTGTATATCCATGCTTTGTGAGATACTTTAAATCCCTCGCCAGTGTTTCCGGACCACACGACACATACACCACTCTCTCCGGTGCCAGCTTGACAACCGATGATAAAAATGCCTCGTCGCTGCCGGTTCTTGGAGGATCCATTATGACAACATCCGCTTTCTCACCATTTTGTGCCATCTCAACCATGAATTTTCCGGCATCGTCATTGTAGAAGCGGATATTTCTGATGTCGTTTCGCTTTGCATTGGTGACTGCATCACGGATTGCATCACGGTTTAGCTCGACCCCGATGACTTCACCTGCATTTTTCGCTGCTATGATGCCTATGGTTCCGGTGCCGCAATATGCATCGATTACACGCTCCTTGCCGGTGAGGTGTGCCTCATGAATGGCTTTTTCGTATAAAAGCTCCGTCTGCACCGGATTCACCTGATAAAACGAGCCTGGTGAGATGCGGAAGGTGCAGCCACACAGCTTATCCTCTATGAAGCCCTTGCCATAAAGCGTGATGTTTCTGTCTCCGAGCACCATGCTTGTTCTTTTATCATTCACGTTGAGCACCACTGTCGTGATATTGGGATGCTTTTTCCTGAGTGCTTTTACGAAATTGTTCTTCGATGGAAGTATCGGCGATGCCAGGACAAGCACTACCATTATCTGCCTGTTGCATAGCCCTTTCTCACGAGAACATGTCTGAGAAGCCATAGCCGGTGTCCTCATCATAGGTCTTTATCCTGAATGAGCGGAGCATATCCTTTATGTCCCTTATTATCTCATCTGACTCCTGCTCCTCTATCATGCAGCTTTCGATATCCACCACATCATGTGTGTTTTTCCTGTATGCTCCCGCCACAATCTGACCGCGCCTCGTACAGTCAAAGGCTGCATGAACCTTATGACGATAATAGAGCGGATTTTTCATGCCGACAATCGGCTCCACAAAGCAAAAAGGCTTTAGCAGCTTTTTCATGTATGCCTGCTTGGTTTTTAACTGTTCCTTATATTCTACGCCCTGATAGTCGCAGCCGCCACATTTCTTCGCATACGGACATACGTTATCGCTTTTTGCCCGGCTGCTTTTCTCCTTTAGTCTCGGCTGTCCGTTGGCTTTTTTGTAATTTTTCTCATTACGCGTGGGTTTTTCCCTGTAATTGCCTTGATTTCCCGCCATATCTGCGCTCCTTAAAATCAGCTGTGCTGATTACTTGCCGTATGTATTATATAAATACACATGATTATCTATACAGTGCCATCCGCTTGAAGCGCCTGCTGTCACACATATATATGTCTTTCCGCTTGCTGCCTTCTCGTAGCTGACCGCACAGTTACCGGACTGATTTACAAAGCCTGTCTTTGCACCGATTACCTCGCCACTTGTCATCTTGTCCTCTATTCGGCGCAGGAACAGATTTGATATGTTCAGGTTCTCCGGATGCTGCGGTGTTGCAGCCGTGCTATATGTATGATTTGAAAGTACTGTTTTACAAATGTCGTCCTGCATCGCAGCCTGCATGATGACCGCCATATCATAGGCTGTGCTGTAATTGTTCTCATCATATATGCCGACAGGGTTTGCAAAATGTGTGGTCTGGCCTATACCAAGCTCTGCTGCCTTCTGGTTCATCATATCGACAAATGCTTCCATGGAGCCTGCTGTATAAACCGCAAGCTGATATGCCGATTCTCCACCTGATGGCAGGATGGTTCCGTTAAACACATCGCGAAGAGGCACTTGCTCACCGTCTAAAAAGCCTGTTGTACTGCAATCATGCACATATGAATAATCTGTGGCTTCTCTTGTAATTGTAACAACCTCGTTGAGCTTGTTTTCTATCACAGCCTGCCTGTCTATTTCCGTATTCTCATTCTTTGCTGCATCTATCGCATTTTTCTCAGCCTGCTCTGCTGCTACAAGCACTGTCATAACCTTTGTCATGGAAGCCGGATACATTTTCTCATGAGCATTTTTCCCCGCAACAACTGTGCCGTCCTGCTCATCAATCACTACGGCATAAGAGCTCTCAAGCTCATCTCCGATTGCTGCTGTAGCATCAGACTCCTTTGGTGCAAAGAGCTCCTTTGCTTCCTCTGTCTCACTTACCTGCTCAGTCACACCGGTCACATTTTCTGTGGCCTTTCCTGTGTCTTTTGCCTTACTACTGTCTTTTTTTGTTTTATTAAAGCACGCTATAACTATTATAATCGCTATAACGACTATCACAGCCACTATTCCTACAAGCTTAATCTGTGAAGCTCGTGTATTTCGTCTGCGACGTCTGTAATTTTTTCTGCTATTATTTCTCATATCCAATCCCTGTCTCGTTGTAACTATTCATCCCACGCACATTCGCAAAACCGCACTTGAATAATCACATTTCATTTTTATACTGTAACCTATTTAGTATACTCCCTATCCGGAAGCTGTGCAATAATTATCGCAATAAACATGAGCACGCATCCAAAAATTTCTCTGCCACCTAGCATCTGGCCAAGCAGAATCCATCCTGCAATCACAGAAACCACCGACTCAAGGCTCATCGCCACCGATGCCACCGCCGGATTTAAGCCCTTTTGTCCGACAATCTGCAGCGTATAGCCCACTCCGCTTGAGAAAATACCGGCATAGAGAATCGGAATCCATGCATCCCATGTGCAAAGCGACTGTGCCCACTGTGCTATACCGCCTGTAGACGGTCCCATATCAGTAAAAATCATCACTATACATGAGCCAAGTCCGGTGACAAAAAACTCAATGCATGAAAGTCTGACCGCATCTACATGTGATACGAAATGGTCTATAACAAGTATCTGTATCGCAAAGCACAATGCCCCTGCCAACAGGAGCAAATCCGAGCCACTAAGTGAAAATGTCCCATTCATGCACAGAAAATACATGCCTATAAGCGCAATAAACACACCTATCCATATTTTGACTCCGCATTTTCTTTTAAGGAAAATCCCAAGTATCGGCACCATAAGTATATATGTAGCTGTAAGAAATCCTGCCTTGCCGGATTCTGCGCCCATGCTGATTCCAAGCT
>ENA-OQHA01000246-OQHA01000246.1-human-gut-metagenome-genome-assembly--contig:-NODE-246-length-29171-cov-3.356769_pt1 | contig 29171 bp, 32 predicted proteins | sample MGYA00242558_ERZ504707 | MGnify/ENA primary metagenome ERZ504707 (study PRJEB26092, sample SAMD00036197) | human gut metagenome | host: Homo sapiens | study: EMG produced TPA metagenomics assembly of...
TCTTTCTGGCTGTAAAGAAGAAACTGCAATGTCTTCCATGACAGGCTACGGGGAGTGAAACTTCAGTTGCGTTCAATGAATTATGAAGGTTTGTCCGAAGATGTGGAAAATGCTTCTCGTGCCGGAGGTGGTTATGATACTCTTTTTGTTTCTGTTTGTGATGAAAGTGGTCTGGTGCTTTCTTCGGTAAAATGGAATTACGACCGCAATACTTCATCACTCCGTCTGGAAGGTCTTCATGAAGGAAGCTATCGTCTGTCGGTAATGGGAGTTCGTGGTGATATTTCCCGTGATGGTGTACGGGTGAATTCTTTGTCACGGGCAGATGAAGAATGGTTTTCTTTCCCTGCAAAAGTAGCTCCGCTGGAAGCTGAATATTATTATTCATCAACCCGCTGGAAGTAACGGTCAGTGGAGGACAGGAACAAGTGACTACAAGTGAAGAAATCGTTCAGTATCCGATTTGTAGCAGATTGTCTTTCGGATTTGCTTTTGCTTCGACTGATGTGGAACGGATGGCAGTGGCCCGTAAGGTTCAGTTGCAAGGATTAAGTCTGGCATCGTCTTTGTCTGCTTCCGGAGAATGGAGTGGATATGGAGAAGCTTCGGATCTGGAACTGTCACTTGATAGTGTAGCGGCTTTTCGACTTCCTCCTTTGAATCCGGCTGTTCATGCTGAAGGTACGGTGGATGTGGAAACCCGTCATTTTTTAGGAGTACGTACCTGTCTGGAATATCCTTTTGTCCTTGAGTCATTGAAAGCCGGAGTAAGTGTGCCGGTAATGACAAAGGTGGTGCATCCGGATGACCGTCAGGCTGCAGTTTATATTGCTTCAGCGGATTTCAGTGAAGTACATACTTCCCGGATTCTGGCAGACGATGAGCTTGGCAGGTATATACAGATCGTTCCCAAAGAAGTTTTAATACTTCAAATCCTTTGCAGACACAGATTACTTCGGAAGGAAAACTGCATATGCGTTTCTATTCACCCCGTGTTTGGGAAAGTAACGGTGCGTGCTCTTTTCCCCGGAAAGGAGGAAGCTGTTGATGTAGCATATCTTGATACTGTTCCTCCTTTTGTAGATCTGGAGCGTGAATTGCCGTTGGCTGAACGTTCTGCTCTGTGCCGTACAGCCAGTGGCAGATTGGTTGAGTGGGAACGTATGAATCCGGAAGAAATGGCACAGGCTCAGATCAGCCTGCACAGTGATGATCCTTATTGGGAAAAGCTGGGAGCCATTCGTCACGGCTGGACCATTTATTGGGGACTTTATGGCGGTGATCCTACCCGTCCGGATGGAGGACCTGTAGGAAACTGGATGGGAATTCGACCTGTCCATTGCAGGGAGTCAATTGCATTGTTCCTCAATTTTACTTATATGATTGATACGCCGGAACATGAACAGATTTTGCGTGAAAATGAAGATATCCTTTATGGAAACGGAGGACCTACAGACCGGGTAACGGCTGACAAAGTACTTGCACAGATGCGTCAGAGCCGTACACTCTGTGTAGGACTGGTATATTCAGGAAATGGAGTGCTCGGTTTGGGAGGAGGATCTACTTTCGGTGCATACCAGCAGGCATGGCTGCAGCATTATTGGAATACTTATTCCTGCGAAATTATGTTTCATGAACTGGGCCATGTGATGGGATATTCACATAGCAGTTCGTTCACTTACGGACCATGGGCGCAGCAATTGATGAATAATTTTTATGTGACTCATCTGAAAGATTTTCCGATAGACTCACCTCGATATCTGGAAAGTAGCTCAAATGCGACCCTCTATCGTTAAAGTGATGTCTGTATGGATCTGATATGGATGGTGTATTATATGAATAAGAATGTAAGGTATATGAGAAGACTGGTTGAAGAGATAAAACTGATAATAATAGCAATGGTTACTCTGCTTGGAGTAAGTTGTACAGATGAGGCAGGAGATATGAATGCTGTGCCGGATGGTACAGTACGGCTGGCACTGATGACACGTACTCCTGACGGAAGTTCGGATGCAGGAGAAAACATACAACTGAAGGAACTGACAGCTTATCGGTTTGAAGATGGAACTCTGCGTGAAGTACTGAATCTTTCGTTGCCGGATGGTGAGGGTATGACTTCTTTGTCTCCAAGACAGATGCGAGGAATGCTTTACCTGTTGGCCAATGGGGAAGAGACACTTGCCGGACGGAATCCCGTAGAAGATGTAACTACACTGGAGGAGTTCCTGAGTCTGCCTTTGGGAGAGAAAGGGCTGACCTCCGAAGCTTTTGTGATGGGAGGACAGGTGGATCTGAAAGATGCCGGACATGGGGAAACCTTGAACATGGAACTTCGACGCAGTGTGGCGAGAGTGGATCTCATGATGCCTGTTGAGGGTGTGGAAGTGATGAGTGTGACGATGCGGGGAATACCGGCAGACGGTTTGCTTTTCCCTTCAGACGGAGTACCTGTGGGAACTCCTGGTGAAACAATGACATGGACACGTCAGCTGACGGATGAGCCATTACCTGAAGGAGGTGGTGTACTTCGCTATCTTCCTGTAGCTCCCTTGGAGGCTCCTGTAGAGATCGAAGCACTTTTGCTGGTCAATGGTAACCGTCATTGGGTACGGACACAAGTCCCGGCTCTGAAAAGTAATACGGTGTATACCTTACGGGTACTTGGTATGGGAGCTCAGGCTTTTCTTGATGTCGTAGCCAGTGACTGGATTGAAACGGATCCGGTAACTCCGGAAGTATCCCAGAAAGTATACGTTGATGCAAGTGGCTCGGTTTTGCCTGAAGGAGCACGCCTTAGTCTGCATGCAGATACGGTGTTTGTACCCTTCCAAAATAATGTCATACGTCTAGCCATTGCCGGAACATCCGGATTGCAAGCTTCGATAGATGGTTATGTAGATGGAGTCCGGGTTGAACTGGATACTGAAGCAGATCAACGTCAAAAAGGAATGGAGCGCATCGCGATGGCTGAAATTGAATCGGTGAAATGTATGCCGGGGGAGAAACGCGGATTTATTCACCTGAATTTCTCGGCAGATGAGGTACAGGAAGGACGCATTGTCGTGGCTTTTGATCGTAATCCTTTGCAGGTGACAGAGGGGCGTGTATCATTCGGTGCTGATGGAATATGTGACCTGGGTACTTATGCAGATGGTACACTGGCTCATCTGGAGCTGGATGGTGATTATGAACTTCGTTTACGTTTACCTGAAGGAGAAGATCCTTGGGCAAAGTTATTCCCGGGTGAAACCGATAGTGAATTTGTTCTGGAAGGAGGATGGAAGCCCAATGATCCATTGGCTGACGGTCGTGCACAACAGGTAGAACTGGTCATTTATGGCTCGGATGGTTCAGAACTGGATTCGTATGTAGTGAAACGGCGTAACTGGGGATTGCCTGTCGTCTGTGTAAATGGTACATGGTGGTGCAAGTATAATCTGCGTGGAAATGTTCGGAGTTTTGAGGATCAGGTAACAATTGCTGATGATCCGGTTTCGGCAGACCAGCTAGGAGAATATCTGTTGACTTGTAGCAATGAACGTTTCCTGGAGTTATTGGGCGATCAGTATCAAGGTGGAAATTTGCAGGGATTGAAATTGCAGTCAGGTGATAATGGATTCTGGTATGAAGGATTCTCTGTCTCTGCTCAGGATTTTGGTGCAATGGATGCAAGTGCGATGGCACCTGCAGGCTATGAAATCCCGGATTATGATGATTTCCGTTTCTTTGCCTGGGGTAATGACTGTGCGTTGGGATATGGTTCTGATGCATTTGATAATGGCTTGGGACAGCGTTTGTCGTATACGATCACTGAACGGATATTAACTGTAAACGGAAAAGAATATGGACCGGTAAATGTTTATGACTTTTATCATGAAGCGGATGGTTCCCATTGGGTGATGGCTTCTTTGGGGCATCAGTGGGATGCTTCAGAAGGATCTGTATCTCGTATGGTAGCCTTGTTTGCAACCAGTGGACGAAAAGGCATGACATGGGGTATTGAAGGTTATCCGGCTAATTCTTCAGGAGGAAGAAGGTCTTGGATTAAATATGCTGCAAATAATTCGTCCAAGACTCGTACGATTCGTTGCATTAAGACTCCAGTGCGGTATATGTATGAATAAAAAGCATGATAGACTTAGATAAGTATGATTGCTTATAAATAATGATAAACAAAAAGGGTTATAAGATTTTTATATTGTAGAAAATAAGCAGATTTAGTTGTAAGGTTAAATTAAGTAAGAGAAATGGAATTGAAGGGATTTGTTTTTAAGAAAGGTTTAATGATTGGTTCTGTGGCTTTATTGTCACAAATGTTTATGGCTTGCTCCAGCGATTCAAATGGACCTCAGTCGCCTGGTGAAGAGATAGCTTCCCGGGTTGTAACAGCTCGTTGGGTTGCATTTGATGGAGGGGGACAAGCGGTAGAAAGTGATTCGGAGATCTTTGACATGCAGGCATGTCTGTTTGAAGATGGAGTTCTGACAAAGGTCTATAGGGGCTTGTCTGTATCAGGCGATGAGTGTACGTTACAAGTAGACCGGACTGAAGGTAACTTGTATATGTTGGCAAATACGTCTGCATTGGTAGACTGGGATCATTTGCAGGATTCTGGAATGACCGAGGAAGAGTGGCTGAAGACTGTCGTAGCATTGCCTGATTCAAAGTCTGCCGGATATGCTGTCGGATCAGTAGCTTTAGAGACCTATGCAGATAATGGCGGAGCACTTCCATTAAATCTGAAACGAGGAATGACTCGTCTGGACTTGAAATTTAATGTGGCAGGTACAGCATCTTTAAGTAGTTTAACACTGTCAGGTATTGCCCGTTCTGCATATCTTTTCCCGCAATCAGAGGGAGTAAAGACTCCAGAAGGTGCCTTGCGTGCAGATACAACTTTGGTATTCGATGAGCCTTTGAGCCAGGATGCTTCCGGTGTCCTTTATTTAGGTGAGCAGGAAAATCAGGGAATACAGGTAGAAGTTGTTGTCAGTTTCGATGGTGAATCTCCCCGTCGTTTGCGTAAATTGATAGAAGGAGACTTGAAACGTAATACGATTTATACTGTTACTATCCGTAAAGATGACATTGATATCGTAACCCGTCCTGTTCTGGATGAATGGGAGCAGGGATCTGATACGGAACTTGTTCCGCTATAAATAGTATATATCGATTGACTTGGGGGAGAATTGACCGGTAAAATGACTTTTCTCCCTTGAATAAGGTAAAATTATTGTATGATTCTCAGATAATATGTATAGATACTTTTCTGTTAAAATAGGACTTTTATTGATACTTTTGGGGATGGTTTCCTGTACTGAACATTTAGAAGACATGTCACAGGGTGATACTTCCTTACTGAAGGTGCGTGGCGTTTTTTCTGATTTTGCTTCAGCTGGATCAGCTGCCGGTGCGGGAGAAGGTGTTTCAGAGATGAAAGCCTGTTTGTTTCAAAACGGTTTGTTGACGAAGGTTTACAAAGATTTGCAGACAACGGACAATCTGGAATATTCTCTTGGAGTAAATCGTTTGTCGGGGACTCTATATATGCTGGCTGATACAGAACAGTTGATCGATTGGAATAATCTGCAGCCACAGTCGGTAACAGAAGAAGAGTGGTTGCAGATGACAGCTTCCTCAGAAAACGGACAGCCACATCCTTTCTGGACGGGAAAAGTTTCACTCGATTCTTTGACATCGGGAAAACAGACTCTTTCGGTGAATATGAAACGCGGTGTTGCCCGTTTTGACCTGTTGGTTCGGGGAACTGCAATTTCAGTGAATCGCCTGACTCTGAAGAATGTCAGACAACAGGGATATCTTTTTGAGCAGAATGCAGTTTCTTCTCCGGAAGATGTTACTTCAGACGACCGGGTTTGTGAGTTTGCCGCTCCTCTTCAAAAAGACTCCGTGGGAGTTGCTTATGTCTATGAACAGAAGAATCCCGAACTGATGGTAAGTGTAGATGTTTCCATTGCGGGACGTTCCTATACATTGGAAGAATATCTGATGGAAGACGTGAAGCGCAATACGGTTTATACGCTGACTGTCAGAAAGGAACTGCTGACAGAAGAACTTCGTCTGGAAATTGAGGAATGGAACAAAGAAGGAGATATCGCGCTGACACCTGATCTGAATAGTGCTATTCATTTTGATGTAGAATCACTGGTTTTGCCTGAGGGTGTATCTGTAAATGCTGAACGGGATGTAATGACACTTCCGGCTGCAGCCCTGGATTTTGAGTTGCAGATTGATTGTGACAACGAACTGGAATGGATAAATGACCCTTCATTGCCTTTTGTCGTAGAACCTGTAGGGACTACCTGGCAGGATGCCAACCGTTTCCGTCTGCGTAAGCCCTTGTTGCCTCCGGGATATCCGAAGAAGAAGCGCTTGTCCGCTTCCGTCGGAAAGGACTTCAGGTGTATACGATGAGGATAGCCTGAAAATAGTGTTACTAGCCAATCCGATTCAGCTGGAAGGTGAACTTGTATTTGGAAAGGATGATTATTTGTGTGACTTTGCCCGGTATGTAGATAACGAACTGGGGCGTATGACACTTCCTGAGGGTTATGAATTGCTTGCACGTTTTCAGAATGAAGATGCCTGGATAAAGGTTGAACAAGTATCGGCCCGTTCGAATACTTATCGTGTTGTCGGCGGATGGCGTCCCAATGACCCGAAAGCTGACGGCCGGGAACAGATGCTACACTGGTTGTACGCCGTATTTCTGACGGTAACGAAACGGAATCCTATCAGATTAAGCGCAGAAACTATGGCTTGCCTGTTACAAAAATGAATGGGGTGTGGTGGTGCAAATACAATGCAATCGGAAACTCCCGCAGCTTTGATGATCAGATCTTGGTTCCTCAAGATCCTGCAGCGAAAGCCGGAAAGACCGTTCTGGAATATCTGAACACATGTACTCCCGATGAATATATGCGTTTATGGAACCGGTCGGCCTACATTGGAGATACAGGTATCGGTATGGAGGCTGTGGCAGAAGGCGGGACGGTGAAACTGAGTGGCTGGAAGAATCCCTCGGTAAATATGGGCCAGCTCGACGCTAAAGCTCTGGCTCCTGATGGGTATGAAATGCCTGCCATTGAATATTATGACCGTATCTTTAATGGAGGATGGGGAATGCGCTTTGACCGGACGGATGGTTATTATACGGTACAGTCGCCCTGGGAAGGACGCGCTCATGTATATACCCTTTCGGGAAGCCGTACAGATTTGTTTGTTGGGGACGTACAACTTCCGGAACTGTTCCATGCAGAGGTGTATAATAAAACAAATGGAGTAAAGGATGAATGTGTTACTTTCTATGGTCCTGGCGCACAATGGGGATCAGGAGGTGTGAACCATAACAAGATTGTGATAGCCTGTTATTCACCTGAAAATAACGGCTGGTTCCATGCTCCCGGATTGAGACGTCAGTCTATTGGAAAGGAAAACAGCCGCATTATACGTTTTATTAAATCTCCTGTGGAATACATATACTAAATATAGATAACACTGAATTCTCTGGCGTATAGCAGGTCTTGCCGTCGGATGTTCAGTAGATAATCCTTCTGCCTTTGTCCAACTTGAAACAAGCTGGACGGGGCAGGAGGATTGTTTTCAACGACATTGCCTGTTCAGAAACGGGAAGACAGCAGATAGCCTTTGCCGTCAGTCCGTATTGTATGGATTGGCTGGAGTGAGAACTCTGTAATGAAGGACAGCACTTGCGGGATTTCTCAAAGCAGGGAAGCGGAGAATCCTGTGGAGATTATGTAAGGATATAAAGGAACGGCACGAAACCCTATTGGCAAGTCTTCCGGGTAATCGGGAAGATCTTAAGGGTTTCGTGCCGCTATAAATGGTTATTCGTGTGAATCGGATTGATTAGAGTTTTCCGTTCAGGATATCCATGGTGTCAGTTGCAATCATCAGCTCTTCGTCGGTAGGAATAACAACGACTTTTACTTTAGAATCGTCAGTTGAAATGATAGCTTCTTTGCTACGAACCTTGTTGCGTTCCGGATCAAGTTTAACACCTAAGAATCCCAGTGTTTCGCAAGCTCCCCAACGGGCTGTAGCCTGGTTTTCACCAACACCTCCGGTGAAGAGGATTACGTCTACTCCGCCCATAGCTGCTGCGTAGGCTCCGATATATTTGGTGATGCGGTAGAAATACATCGCTTCAGTACGTTTAGCCAGTTCTTCACCGCGTGCAGATGCATCTTCCAGTTCGCGCATGTCGCTGGAGCGTTTGAAGATACCGAGTACACCACTCTTCTTGTTGAGGATGTCAGACATCTGGTCGGGAGTCAGACCTTCTTTTTTCATCAGGTACAGAATCGCTCCACCGTCGATATCACCACAACGGGTACCCATCATCAGACCTTCCAGCGGAGTCAATCCCATGGTTGTATCGATACATTTTCCGTCTTTTACGGCTGCGATAGATCCACCGTTACCGATGTGGCAGGTAATGATGCGTGAACCTTCTACAGGAATTCCCAGGAATTCGCAGACACGTTTGGAAACGTAGCGGTGAGAAGTTCCGTGGAAACCATAGCGGCGGATACCATATTTCTCGTAGTATTCGTACGGAATCGGGTAAAGATATGCATGTTCCGGCATTGTCTGGTGGAAAGCTGTATCAAATACGGCTACCTGAGGAACATTAGGCAGAAGCTGCTGTACGGCATAGATACCCTTCAGGTTGGCAGGATTGTGAAGCGGGCCGAGGTCACAACATTCTTCAACGGCACGGATTACATCATCGTTGATAAGTACAGATCCGCTGAATTTAGTTCCTCCGTGAAGTACGCGGTGTCCTACTGCATTGATTTCATCGAGTGATTTTACTGCTCCGTATTCCGGATGAGTAAGGGTTTCGAAAATGAACTGTACGCCGGCAGTGTGTTCCTTAATCTCACGCTCCAGGATTTTCTTTTCTCCGTTGGGCAAAGTAATCTTAAGGAATGAACCGGGCAAGTTGATTTTCTCCAGGCCTCCCTGTGCGAGTACCTGACGTGATTCCATTTCAAACAATTTATATTTGATGGACGAGCTTCCGCAGTTGAGTACTAATATTTTCATACGTAAGTGTATTCTGATAAATAAGAATTTTATTTGTTTTCTTGTTCCTTAGCTGCAATAGCCTGGTTAGCTGTGATGGCGATCATCTTGTAAACATCGTCTACGCTGCATCCTCTGGACAGGTCGTTTACAGGACGTGCGATACCCTGCAGGATCGGACCGATGGCAGTTGCGTGTCCCAGACGTTCAACGAGTTTGTAAGAGATGTTACCAACTTCCAGACAAGGAACGACCAATACGTTGGCGCGTCCGGCAATTTCTGATCCGGGAGCCTTACTTTGACCTACGCGCGGAACGAGTGCAGCATCAGCCTGCATTTCGCCGTCGATCTTCATTTCAGGATCAAGTTCACGAGCCAGTTTCAGTGCTTCTACACTTTGTCTACGACTTCATGCTTGGCAGATCCTTGGTTGAGAAGCTAAGCATAGCGACACGGGGATCGATACCGGCTACAGCTTTTGCTGTGCGGGCTGTACATACAGCGATCTGTGCCAATTGTCCGGCATCAGGTACAGGAGTTACGGCTACGTCACCCATGACGATTACACCGTTGTCTCCGCATTCAGGAGCGTGAGTAAGCATCAGCATGGCTCCGGAAACGCAGGTGATTCCCGGTTCAGTCTTGATGATTTGCAGTGCAGGACGCAACACATCTCCGGTAGTATTGCGGGCACCTGCCAACTGTCCGTCAGCATCACCAGCCTTGATGATCAAACAACCCAGATAAAGAGGGTTGCGTACCAGTTACGTGCTTCTTCAATTGTCATGCCTTTTTTCTGGCGGAGCTGGCAAAGCAACTGAGCATATTCCTCTTGCTTGGGGTGGTTCTCCGGATCGATGATGGTTGCGCGGGAAATGTTTCCAAGTCCCCATTCGCGGGCCAGATCCATGATTTCTGAAGGGTTACCCAAAAGGATAAGGTCTGCCACACCGTCTGTCAACACCTGGTTGGCAGCTTTCAAAGTACGTTCCTCCGTTCTTCCGGAAGGACAATGCGCTGTTTGTTTGACTTAGCGCGCTCAACGATTTGAGAAATTAAATCCATGTTGATTTCTTGTTAGGTTGTTTTCTTTCTGCAAAAGTAGGGAATTTTGTAATATGTAGTTTGCAAAACTTCTTTTTTTTCTAATTAAACTATGTAAAAAGTATCTGTTTTAGAATCTCTAACTCAAAAATCCCTCATTTTGCATCCGTGTTGTTCGTGAATGTGTAATTTTGCACCGATTTTCAATAAATAAAATAATAGGTATGATACGTCAATGTTCCATCCTTTTCGGATGTCTGGCATTGGGTGAATTGATTGTTTTTCTGACAGAGATAAAACTTCCGTCCAGCATCATCGGGATGCTGCTGCTCACCCTTTTTCTGAAATTGGGTTGGATTAAGCTGGAATGGGTACAAGGCTTGTCCAATTTCCTGGTTGCTAACTTAGGCTTTTTCTTTGTACCGCCTGGTGTGGCACTGATGCTGTATTTTGATATTATCGCAGCAGAGTTCTGGCCGATTGTCATCGCCACACTCATCAGTACGATTCTGGTATTAGTTACTACAGGTTGGGTTCATCAATTAGTTCGCAAGTATGGAGTTTTTCGAAAATAAGTTTTTTCTGCTGGCCATTACGTTTGGCTTCTTTTTCTTTTCCAAGCTGTTGCAGAAAAAGACAGGATGGGTAGTCTTGAATCCGATCCTTCTGGCAATAGCTTTGCTGATTTGTTTCCTGAAGTTTACAGGAGTTTCGTATGAAACCTATAACGAAGCCGGTTCGCTGGTGGAGTTCTGGCTGAAGCCGGCTGTCGTGGCTTTGGGAGTACCTTTGTATCTGCAATTGCGAATGATTAAAAAACAATTGATGCCGATACTTGTTTCTCAATTAGTAGGATGCATTGTCGGTCTGGTGTCTGTGACCATCATTGCCAAGCTGATGGGGCTTCTCCGGCCGTAATCATGTCACTGGCTCCTAAGTCGGTAACTACTCCGATTGCGATGGAAGTATCAAAAGCTGCAGGCGGTATTCCTTCTCTGACGGCTGCCGTTGTGGTTGTTGTCGGACTGTTTGGAGCGATCTGCGGTTTCAAGATTCTGCAGGTAGGACACGTCGGAAGTCCGATTGCACAAGGCCTTTCCATGGGAACTGCCAGCCATGCGGTGGGAACATCACGGGCCATGGAAGTGAGTGGAAAGTATGGAGCTTATGCCAGTCTGGGACTGACGTTGAACGGTATTCTGACCGCTTTGCTGACTCCGACCATTCTGCATTTACTGGGATTATATTAAATAAGGTATATATATGATTACGTTTAGACCGATTGAGCTGGAAGATAAGGCGCGGGTGCAAAGGTATACTTTGGACAGTGCGCGGAGAAACTGTGACCTGTCGTTTGTCAATTTGTATAGCTGGCGCTTTTTGTATCTCACTCAACTGGCCGAGAAAGACGGCTTTCTGCTGGTACGTTTTTATGTGGACAACGAGCTGGCTTACCTGATGCCGGTGGGTCAGGGAGACATGAAGGCCATTGTGGAAGACCTGATGGCCGATGCCGACCGTCAGGGGGCTCCGTTCCGGCTGCTCGGAGTCTGTGCAGATATGTGCGACGAACTGGAACAGGCTTTCCCGGGACGCTTCACGTTTGTTTCCGACCGGGATTATTCCGATTACATCTACCTCCGCTCTGACCTGGCTACCTTGCGCGGCAAGAAATTCCAGGCTAAACGTAATCATATCAACCGTTTCCGCAGTCTGTATCCGGATTACGAGTATCAGCTGCTTACCCCGGAACTGATTCCGGAATGTCTGCGGCTGGAGAGTCAGTGGTGCAAGGCCAATGACTGTGCCGAGAATGAAGCCTTGCAGAATGAACGCCGGTCTATGAATGCCGCGTTGAAGTCTATGGACGAACTGGATGTGACAGGTGGTATTCTGCGTGTAGGCGGGAAGATTGTAGCCTTTACGTTCGGGGCTCCTGTCAACCATGAAACTTTTGATACCTGTGTGGAAAAGGCCGATACGGAAATCGAGGGAGCTTATGCCATGATCAATTATGAGTTTGCCAACCATATTCCGGAGCAGTATGTCTATATCAACCGGGAAGAAGATCTGGGCCTTGAAGGACTCCGTAAGGCGAAACTTTCTTATCAGCCGCACACGCTTCTGGAGAAGTTCATTGTCGGACTGAAGGATGAACCGGCAGGAACCGCCTGCTCCTCTCACGAAGGTTAAAACGGAAGGAGACGAAACGTATGATCGGGCAGGAGGAAATGAAAGCACAGGTCAGGGACTTGTGGAGGTTGTGTTTTTCGGCAGACTCGGAGGAATTCGTGGATTTGTATTTCCGTATGCGCTATACGGAGCAGATCAATTCGGCGGTTGTTGAAGACGGAAAGGTGATAGCTGCTTTGCAGCGGATTCCCTATCCGATGACCTTCGCCGGTGATGTTGTACCGACAGCCTATATTTCCGGAGCCTGTACGCATCCGGATTTCCGGGGAAAGGGAGTGATGCGAAGTTTGCTGGCTGAGGCACATCGGCAGATGTATCGTGAAGGTGTCGTTCTCAGTACCCTGATTCCTGCGGAAGAAAGCCTGCGGCTGTATTATGACCGCTCCGGCTATGCACTCTGTTTTCAACAGGATGAAAAGTTATTAACAGGTAAATGTCTGTTTGTTGATAAGTATTCTTCTTTCTTGAGATTCAGTGAAATAGATTCAGATAAGTTCCTTTCTGATGAGGTGTGGAACTTCTTTTATGAACAGCAGAGGAAGCGTCCCTGTGCATTATTGCATACACGTGAAGACATGCAGGCGGTTCTGGCCGACTGGATCATGAGCGGCGGACAGGTGTGGGCTGCCTTTTCGGTAGAAACTCCGGTGGGAGTAGCTTTCTGCCTGGGGACGGGTGAAGATTTGCAAGTCCGTGAACTGCTGGCTTCGGATCCGCAGACAGAAAATCAGCTGGAAGTCTTTTTGCTGAGGCATTATGGGGCAGACCGCCTTTGCGGAGATTTCCTTCCGGAGGAATGGGGAATTCCGGGGGATGGCTCGCGTCATTCATGTCCAGTCTTTACTTGCCTTATGGTCACGCCTGCATCCGCAGCCGCTGAATATCCGGGTGACCGGCGACGATACTTTCCCGGAAAACAATGGAGATTTCAGGGTAGAAGAAGGTTCCTGTTGCCGGATTCAGGCTGTTACCCCGAATGTTGACAGGGTATATGACATCCGTCAATTGCCGGCATTCCTGTTTGCCGGACAGCATCCGTTTATGAATCTGATGATGGATTGATCCACAGGTTTTTAGCTCTATTTCTTTCTTTTATGAAGGACCTTTCGGGAGGTGTTCTGCCAGCCCGGATCATCTTTTTTCTCCGTCTTCCGGCATCGTGCGGTCGTCGGGGCCGAATCGTGCGGTCGTTGAGGCTGAATCGTGCGGTCGTTGGGCTGATCGTGCGGTCGTTGAGGCGATCGTGCGGCCGTTGCAGCCCGATTGTGCGGTCGTTTCCGGCCCGTCGTGAGGCGCCCGGAAAGGACTTTGCAAAGCCTTCGGGCTTTTAAAAAAACGCTTCGGGCTTTTCATTAAAACGCCGAAACATTTTGATCAAAAGCCCGAGACGTTTTTCCGTGCATTATACGGCAGGGAGACTGTTGCCGTTGATCTTCCTGTACAAGTCGAGCGCATAGACGTCCGTCATGCCTGAGATGTAATCGAGTACGGCAAGAATCTTTCCGTAAAGGCTGGGAGCCTGCACCTCGTACTGACTGGAAATCCGGTTGATCAGTAATTGTGAATAAGCTTTTTCCGGAAACCGGACAGCTTCTGTCAGGAGATTGATCAGGGTTGTGATTACCTGATAACCGGCCAGTTCAATGTCCAGTACATCCTTGGAACAGTAGATTTTGGCAAAGGCAGTGCGGGAACAGTTCTCATAGGCCTGTTTGCTCCGTTCCGGAAGATGCCGGATGAGCGGTCCTTCGAACCTGCCTGCAGAATGGCTTCTTCGTTGTCGATGACACTTGCGTACACTCTTTGATGAGAATGCGATAACCGATGAGCGCAGATAGGCGATCTGTTCGTTGGTATCGCTTACCAGCCGGCAGATTTCCTGGGCCCGTTTCAGCCGTTCGGGGCTGAGGAAATGGCAGTAGAGTTCCTTCGTTTCATCGGTGGTGAGGATTTTCAGTTTGTGGGCATCCTCGATGTCCATCATCTGATAACAGATGTCATCGGCTGCTTCCACCAGATATACCAGTGGATGGCGGGCATATCGCAGCGGTTCTCCTTCGCGGCTGATCCGGATGATTCCCAGTTCGTCAGCGATGCGGCAGTACGCTTCTTTCTCGCTCTTGAAGAATCCGAACTTCTGTTTCTTGCCTGCCAGTTCCGAGGAATACGGGTATTTGACGATGGAAGCCAGCGTGGAGTAAGTCAGCACGAATCCGCCCGGCCGTCTCCCTCTGACTGATGAGTCAGCAGACGGAAAGCGTTGGCATTCCCTTCGAAGTGTGTCAGGTCTTCCCATTCGTCAGCTTCCAGCATGTCCTTCAGCTTCAGGCCCTCTCCTTCGGAAAAGTATGTTCCGATGCTTTCTCGCCGGAATGGCCGAACGGCGGGTTGCCGAGATCGTGTGCCAGACAGGCTGCCGAAACGATGGATCCTATTTCGGTGACATGGGTGTTCTGCAGTTCCGGATGCTTCTGTAAAAGCAGGGCTGCGGTCTCATTTCCCAAAGAACGGCCCACGCACGACACTTCCAGACTGTGGGTCAGACGGTTGTGTACGAAGATACTTCCCGGAAGAGGAAACACCTGTGTCTTGTTTTGCAGCCGCCGGAAAGGAGCCGAGAAAATCAGCCGGTCATAGTCACGCTGGAATTCCGTGCGGTCGTCTTTACGGGTTTCGTGCAGAAATTCCAGTCCGAAACGCTTGTTGGATATCAGTTGTTGCCAGTTCATGTTGTCTGCTTTTTCTGTTGAATGTATTCTTGTCTGCGCTTCCGTTGCATGTCTTTCCGGCAGCAGCAGGAACGGCATCAGGATTCGGAAGTGCCTCTGATGTGCAAAGCTAGGCATAAATCTTGATACGGCTTTGTCTTTTGAAAGAAATAATTTGTGCCGGAAGCGGGTGCCGGAAACCGCAGGAGGAAAACTTCGTGGGCGGACGGAGGCTGGCCGGGGACGGACGAAACTTTTAAAAATGGTAAACAGGTGTATAAGTCCCATGAAATGTGTAAATTCGCAAGCTTAAACAACAAACTTGAAATTATTGCATGAAAGTACAGATCATAAACAAGTCAAAACATCCCCTGCCTCAGTATGCAACCCCGCTTTCTGCCGGAATGGATGTGCGTGCCAACCTGGATGAACCGCTGGTTCTGAAACCTTTGCAACGTTGTCTGGTTCCGACTGGGCTGTATATGGCTATCCCGGCCGGTTACGAAGTACAGGTACGTCCCCGAAGCGGACTGGCCATCAAGAAAGGAATCACCGTACTTAATTCACCGGGAACGATTGATGCCGACTACCGCGGAGAGGTATGTGTCATTCTGGTAAACTTGTCTTCCGAGGAGTTTGTCATCGAAGACGGAGAACGCATTGCTCAGATGGTGATTGCACGTCACGAACAGGCTGAATGGGTGGAAGTGGAAAATCTGGACGAAACACAGCGTGGAGCCGGTGGTTTCGGACATACAGGAACTATTTAACGGATGAAAAGTATGAAGAAATGGGCTTATCTTTTCCTGTTCGGTCTGCTGGTGCTGGTATCCGCATGCGGAACAACGGGCAGACATGCAGCCAGAAAGACTGCTGCGGTCAGTGAGAAGGATCCGCTGACTTATGAACAGCGCCGGAAGTATGATTATTATTTTCTGGAGGCACTCCGGATGAAGCATAAGGGCGATTATGATGCGGCCTTTGAACTTTACAAGCATTGTCTGGACATTTATCCTCAGTCGGCAGCGGCCCGTTATGAAATAGCGCAGTTTTATCTCTTCCTCGGACAAGAGGAAAAGAGCGAGGAGGCACTGAAACAGGCAGTGAAAGCTGATGAGTCTAATTTCTGGTACAAGCAGACGCTGGCTTCCTATTATGAGCGCAAGCGTGAATGGGAAAAGGCGATTACCGTATATGAAGACATGACGCGTCAGTATCCTTCCCGGCTGGAGCCGCTGATGTCGCTGGTCGATCTGTACGGACAGACCAAGGATTATGAAGCACAAATTCGGGTGCTGAACCGTCTGGAAGAACTCGATGGCAAGTCGGAACAGATCAGTATGATGAAATTCCGTATTTATCTGTTGATGAACGACAGCGAGAAGGCTTTCCTGGAAATCGAGAGTCTTTCGAAAGAATACCCGTATGACCTGCGTTATCAGACGATCCTGGGAGATCTTTACCTGGACAACGGAAAGTCAACGGAAGCATATAATGTCTATCAGCGCATTTTGAAAGATGATCCGGGATACGCGCCGGCCCTGCTTTCGATGGCTTCTTACTACCAGAAGATGGGGCAGGACAGCATGTATCATGTGCAGCTGGATACGATTCTCCTGAATGACAATGTGGAATCAGATACGAAGATGGAGATCATGCGTCAGTTGATCGTACAGTCGGAGCATACCAACCGTGACAGCGCGCAAATCGTCTCTCTGTTCCAGAATATATTGAAGCGTCCGCAACAGAATGCCGATCTGGCCATGCTTTGTGCCCAGTATCTGATTACAAAGCGGATGGAGAAGGAATCGGTTCCCGTTTTGCATCAGGTGCTATCCCTGGATCCGGAGAATAAACCGGCCCGTCTGCAGCTGCTGGCTTATGCCATCCGTGACAATGATCTGGATGAAGTGGTCAAGGTGGCGACTCCGGCTTTACAGTATAATCCCGATGCGATGGAGTTCTATTATTACCTGGGACTGGCCCATTATCAGAAGGATGAGACAGACAAGCGCTGGAAGTTTTCCAGAAAGGAGTGAAGCAGGTGAATGAAAAGAGCGACAAGAATATCGTGTCCGACTTCTATGCGATTCTGGGAGATATCTATCATTCCAAGGATATGAAGGCGGAGGTTTATGCAGCTTATGATTCATCGCTGGTCTACAATCCTGACAATATCGGAACCTTGAACAATTATGCATACTTCCTGTCCGTGGAACGCCGTCAGCTTGACAAGGCTGAAGAGATGAGCTACCGCACGGTGAAGGCTGAGCCTGAGAATGCAACTTATCTGGATACGTATGCTTGGATCTTGTTCGAAAAGGAGAAATATACGGAAGCCCGTCTGTATATCGAGCAGGCCATGAAATGTGGCGGCGACAGCAGCCAGGTCATTGTGGAGCATTGCGGAGACATATATTTTATGCTGGGTGACAAGGAGAAGGCACTGTCTTATTGGAAACAGGCAGATGCTATGAAGAGTACACCGGAGGACGGGTCGACTCCCCGGACTGAAGCGGAATTACGCAGACTGAAGAAGAAAATTGCATTGAAAAAATACATTGCGGAATGAAACATCGTGTCTTATCTTATCTGACTGTCGTGGCGGCCATCTTGCTGATGGCTTCCTGTGCTTCCCGGCGTTCCCTGGAACGTTCGCCGATGGTGGGCGGTCTGACTGGTGAAGCTTATGTGGAGAAGGTCATTGCTGCTGCCCCGGAATGGAAGAGTGTCACCGGAAAGGTTGCCTTGAATCTGGATATGGGAGACAAGGGAAAGGCCAAGGTGAACGCTACGGTACGCATCCGCAAGGGGGAAGTGATTCAGTTTTCCGTCGCTCCTCTGCTGGGCATCGAAGTGGCACGTATGGAGATTACTCCGGAGGGATTGCTGCTGATCGACCGGATGAACAAGCGGTATGTGGAGGTTTCCTATGCCATGTTGAGCGGTCTGGCCAATATGGAACTGAGTTTCGGTGTGTTGCAGTCGTTGTTTCTTAACGAGCTTTTCCTCCCGGGAAAGAACGTCCTGGATGCAGACGACGTGAAGCGTTTCCGGATCGTACAGGACGAAGCAGGAGTACGGTTGCAGGTGCGTTCCGGCAAAGAATTGGATTATACATTCCATACGAGCGCCGATCAGGGCTTGCTGGAGAAGACCGAGATCGGACTGCGTGGAACGGATTATGTGCTGAACTGGAACTATGATGATTTTGGTGTACTCGACCGGAAACCTTTCCCGCAGCACATGCTGCTGACGGTCGGAGGAGTTCGGAGTGACCTTTCGCTGGAGATGAAATTTTCGCGTCTGTCGGTCGATGATCATTGGGAAGGACGTACCAAAGTCTCTTCCAGGTACCGCAAGGTAGAACTGGTGGAACTGTTGAAAATGCTGAAAGGTGTATGAAAAGGTGCTGGATAATCTTAGTGTTTTGCCTGTGTGTGTCGGGCCTTGGAGCGCAGACCACCCGGAAGATCTGCGAACTGGAACAGCAGCGCAAGGAATTGCGTCAGCAGATTTCCGAGTCTGAAACGCTGCTTCAGTCTACGGAGAAGGACGTGAAGAGCCAGCTGGACAACCTGGCTTTGCTGACCGGACAGATCGATGAACGCAAGAAATACATTGCGATGATTGAGCATGATGTGCAGGCAATTCAGCTGGAGGTGGATCGGCTGGGCGTAGAACTGAAGCGCCTGCAGGCAGACCTGAAAGACAAACAGAAGAAATACGAAGAGTCAGTGAAGTATATGTATCGCAACAAGTCGGTGCAGGAAAAGCTGATGTTCATCTTTTCTGCTGATAACCTGAGCCAGATGTATCGCCGCCTGCGTTACGTGAGAGAATACGCCGATTACCAGCGTTTGCAGGGATTGCAGCTTCAACGCAAGCAGAAGCAAGTAATCGACAAGAAGGCTACATTAGTGGCCAGCCGCCAGGCGAAGGAAGACTTGCTGAAGCAGGGAGAAGAAGAAAAGCTGAAACTGGAGAAGCAGGAAGGCGAAAAGAAAACGCTGTTGACGGCACTTCAGAAGAAACAGCGCAGCATTCAGGCTGAGATTAACCGGAAACGTCGTTCGGCAGACAAGCTGAATGCCCAGATTGATCGTCTGATCGAGCAGGAGATTGAAGCAGCCCGTAAGCGTGCTGAGGCGGAAAAGAAGCGGAAGGCAGAGGAAGCACGCCGGAAAGCTGCAGCCGATGCTGCCCGTAAGAAAGCTGAAACCGGAGAGAAAGCAGGCGAAACGACCGCTGCTTCAACCGGAAAGGAAAAGGCCGAACAGATGGATATATATAAGGTGGACTCGGACGAAAGACGTTTGTCGGGTTCCTTCGAACGGAACAAGGGCGCACTTCCTGTTCCTATTACAGGGCCTTATGTAGTGGTAGGACATTACGGTCAGTATCAGGTAATGAAGAATGTCCGGCTGGATAATAAGGGCATGGATATAAAAGGAAAGCCCGGAGCTTATGCAAGGGCCGTTTTCGACGGAGAAGTTTCTGCCGTATTCCAGTATAATGGCCTGACTAACGTTCTGGTTCGTCATGGAAGTTATATTTCCGTTTACTGCAATTTGTCTTCTGTCCGTGTTAAGAAGGATCTCTGGTGCGGACCCGTGATATAATCGGCGAGGTAAGCACCGATAAATCAGGCAATGCTGTTTTGCATTTTCAGTTGCGTAAGGAAACTGTAAAACTGAATCCCGAACAGTGGATTCGCTTGTGAGACTGTATATAAACAATGCGGGGCGGTGAAAAGTGGAATGCTTTTTACCGCCCCGTGTGGTTTATGTCTCTTAAGGATTTTCTTAAATGGTCAGCCCGTCCAGAATCTGGATATAAGTACCGATTGCTTCTTCTATCTCACTGATCAGGATGTATTCGTCTGCGGTGTGTGAGCGGGAAGATTTTCCCGGACCGATCTTGACAGACGGGAAAGGCATCAGTGCCTGATCGGATAATGTCGGTGATCCGTAGGGAGTCTTGCCTAACTGGATGGCCCGCTGTACGAACGGGTGATTGATATCGATGCTGGAAGAATTCAGTCGGAATGAACGTGCTTTAGCTTCGCTTTGAATATGTTTGCAGATTTCGTCAAACAGTTCCTGGTTGGAATAGCATTCATTGCTCCGGATATCGACCACAATACTGCAGGTGTCAGGAATCACGTTGTGCTGTGTGCCTGCATTGATTTGAGTGACGCTCATTTTGACAGGACCAGCAAGGTTGATTCTTTGGGGAAGCGGTAAGTCCGGAACCATTCTACATCCGGAAGGATTTTATAGATGGCATTGTCTCCTTCGTTCCGTGCCGCATGTCCCGACCGGCCGTGGGCGGTAACGTCAATAACCATCAGTCCTTTTTCTGCGATAGCCGGATGCATCTCTGTCGGTTCGCCTACAATACCTAAGGTAATGGGAGGAAGCTGCGGCAGGACGCTTTCGATTCCGTTCTTTCCGGATACCTCTTCTTCGCATGAGGCAAGGAAAATCAGATTGTAACTTTGTTCCGTACTGCTCAGATGACGGTACACTTGAAGCAGGGAAACCACGCTTCCACCGGCATCGTTACTGCCTAATCCGTAAATCTTTCCGTTTTCAGTTTTCGAAGTGAACGGATGTTTGCGCCAGCCGTTTACCGGTTTCACCGTGTCGATATGCGAATTAAGCAGAATGGTGGGCTTGTTGATGTCGAACATGGGACTGATGCACCAGATGTTGTTTCCGGAACGTCCTGTCATGATGCCGTTTTCTTCAATGTAATTTTGCAGAAAGTCAGCGGCGGCCTCTTCTTCACGGCTTATAGAAGGAATGCCGATCAGAGAGTGAAGTAATGTAAGCGCTTCTGATGTATAATAACTGATGTCTACCATATAAGTATCCTGTTTTTTTAGCCATGCAAAGATAACTTTTTTACTTGAAAATTCATCTTCTCCGGTTCATTTAAATCAGTTGTATATGCAATTAGGGTTAAGTCTCATATCTTCTAACTGGCTGATGGGTTGGACAGATTAATGTCCTGATATGATGATTAATTCCAAATAAAACAATATCTTTGCAAAAGTATATTTAAATAAACAGTCAATGAATACTTCTTATTTGTCGCTTTTGATACAGCGTCAAGCTCAAAAATACGGAGAGAGAGTTGCGTTGAAATACCGGGATTATGCGACTTCTACGTGGATCCCTGTCAGCTGGAACCAGTTCTCCGAGAAAGTAAGCAAAGTATCCAGAGCACTTGTAGCTTTAGGTGTGCAGGCTCAGGAGAATATTGGTGTGTTCTCACAGAACAAGCCTGAATGTCTGTATACGGATTTCGGAGCTTTCGGTGTTCGTGCGGTAACCGTTCCATTGTATGCAACCAGTTCCGAAGCACAAGTTCATTATATATTGCAGGATGCTGCCATCCGTTTTCTGTTCGTAGGCGAACAGTATCAGTATGATGTCGCTTCACGGGTGCAGAACCTGTGTCATACGTTGAAACGGATCATCGTTTTGATTCTTCCGTGAAACTGGCACCGGGCGATACAAATTCATTGTATTATGAAGATTTCCTGGCTTTGGGGGATAATATGGAGTTACAGCAGCAGGTAGATAAGCTGACGGCTGAATCATCTCCTCAGGATCTGGCCAATATCCTTTATACATCGGGTACAACCGGTGAGTCAAAGGGGGTTATGTTGCATCATTCTTGTTACGAAGCAGCATTCAAGGCTCATCACGGACGCTTGACAACATTGGGTGAACAGGATGTCGTGATGAACTTCCTTCCCTTTACCCATATCTTTGAACGGGCCTGGTCATACTATTGTCTGGACCGGGGATGTGTATTATGCATTAACCTGCGTCCTCAGGATATTCAGAAAACCATCAAGGAAGTACGTCCTACGGCGATGTGCAGTGTACCTCGCTTTTGGGAGAAAGTATATGCGGGTGTGCTGGAAAAGATCAATGAGACAACAGGGCTGAAGAAAATGCTGATGCTGGATGCGCTGAAGGTCGGCAAGGCTCATAACATTGATTATCTGATGAACGGTAAGACTCCGCCGGCAATGTTGCGCGCCAAATATAAGTTTTACGACAAGACCATTTACAGTCTGTTGAAGAAAACGATCGGTATTGAGAACGGAAACTTTTTCCCGACAGCAGGAGCTGCGATTCCCGAAAAGGTGGAAGAGTTTGTACATTCGGTCGGAATTAATATGGTTGCCGGATATGGACTGACAGAAACAACAGCCACCGTATCATGCGGATGGATTGGTGACTACCGTATCGGTTCCGTGGGTCGTCTGATGCCTGGACTGGAACTGAAGTTTGGTGAGGACAATGAGATTCTGTTGCGTGGCGAGACGATAACGAAAGGATATTATAAAAAAGAAGCGATCACCCGTAATGCCTTGACTGAAGACGGATGGTTCCATACAGGTGATGCCGGATATATGAAAGATGGTTTCCTTTATCTGACAGAGCGAATCAAGGACCTGTTCAAAACGTCGAACGGCAAGTATATTGCTCCGCAAGCCATTGAAACGAAGATGGTAGTGGACCGCTATATCGATCAGATTTCCATCATTGCAGATCAGAGAAAGTTTGTTTCTGCCTTGATTGTCCCCGAGTATCAACAGGTTGAAAACTATGCGAAGGATCATCATATTGCCTATACGGATATGAAAGACCTGTTGCAGAAAACGGAAATACAGGAACTGTTCCGCATGCGCATCGAAACTCTCCAGCAGGAATTTGCCCATTATGAACAGATCAAGCGCTTTACTTTGCTGCCTGAACCTTTCAGCATGGAGCGTGGAGAACTGACGAATACATTGAAGATCAAACGGCCTGTATTGCTGAAAAATTATGCCGCTGAGATCGAAAAGATGTACGAAGAATGATGCCTGTGCCGGCAAGGTTTCGATAATTCGCTGAAATATATTATTTTTGCACTTTCAAAGCTAGAAACAAGTGTCAACATGATTACAATAGAACAATTGAAAGATGTAAAGAGCGTACGGAAGCGCTTCACCGTTACCTGGACATTGACAACAAGAAGGTACAGGTGGAGGAAGAACAGCTCCGTACACAGGCTCCCGGATTCTGGGATGACGCCAAGAAGGCGGAAGCTCAGATGAAAAAAGTAAAGACCCTGCAGAACTGGATTGAAGGTTACAACGAAGTAAAAACTTTGGCGGACGAACTGGAACTGTCTTTTGATTTCTACAAGGACGAACTGGTGACGGAAGCAGAGGTCGATGATGCCTATAACAAAGCGATGCAGGCCATTGAGGAGCTGGAATTGAAGAATATGCTGCGTTCTGAAGCTGACCAGATGGACTGCGTTCTCAAGATCAATTCAGGTGCGGGTGGTACAGAAAGTCAGGACTGGGCTTCCATGCTGATGCGTATGTATATGCGATGGGCAGAAAGCAATGGATATAAATTGTCGGTGGCCAACCTCCAGGAAGGCGATGAAGCCGGCATCAAAACCGTTACAATGAACATTGAAGGAAGCTATGCCTATGGCTATCTGAAAGGCGAAAACGGTGTGCATCGACTGGTGCGTGTGTCTCCTTACAATGCACAGGGTAAACGAATGACTTCCTTTGCTTCCGTGTTTGTAACTCCGCTGGTTGACGATTCAATCGAAGTAACGGTAGAACCGGCTCGTCTGTCATGGGATACTTTCCGAAGCGGTGGTGCCGGTGGACAGAACGTAAACAAGGTGGAATCCGGTGTTCGTCTGCGTTATCAGTATAAGGATCCTTATACCGGTGAGGAAGAAGAAATCCTGATTGAAAACACTGAAACACGTGACCAGCCGAAAAATAAGGAAAATGCGATGCGTCAGTTGCGTTCTATCCTTTACGACAAGGAACTTCAGCACCGCATGGAAGAGCAGGCTAAGGTGGAAGCCGGAAAGAAGAAGATCGAGTGGGGATCACAGATCCGAAGCTATGTATTCGACGACCGCCGCGTAAAAGATCATCGTACCAACTACCAGACTTCAGATGTCAATGGAGTCATGGACGGAAAGATCGACGGTTTCATCAAGGCCTATCTGATGGAATTTTCGGATTCGGAAATTTAATTTCCGGCTGAATATTTGCTTTCTGATAAAAAAGTTGTACTTTTAGAGGGTAATCTAAAAGTTCATACTATGGGAAAGAATAATAAAAACAGCAAAAGACAACGTTATAGCAAGCGCGAAGAGGAGAAGGCCAACCGCCTGTTCAAAGGGATATGTATAGGCCTGATCCTACTGGCACTGCTGATTTTTGCAGGCTATGTTCTGGCATAGCACGCAGGGCGTTGGGAATTGAGAAACGGGTGGACAATGGTTCCGCCGAAAGGTTTTTCAGTTCCTAACGCTTGTTTTTGCAGATTGGATGAAAGGATAAAACGATGCAGGAAATAGAACGTAAGTTTTTGGTTACCGACTCGTCTTACCGGACGCAGGCGGAAAGTAGCAGCCGGATCAGGCAGGGATATATTTGCAGTGCGAGAGGACGTACGGTGAGAGTCCGCATCCGCGACGAAAAAGGTTTTCTCACCATCAAGGGACCTTCGGACGAAGCCGGACTGAGCCGTTATGAATGGGAGCGTGAACTTCCGTTGAATGAAGCGGAAGAGCTGTTCCGTTTGTGTGAACCCGGTATGATTGATAAGGTCCGTTACCTGGTTCCTTGCGGCAATCACGTCTTCGAAGTGGATGAGTTTCATGGAGAGAATGAAGGACTGGTTGTGGCAGAAGTGGAACTTCGGGATGTTTCAGAGCCTTTCGAAACTCCTTCTTTTCTGGGTGAAGAAGTGACGGGACAGGTGAAATACTATAATTCTTTTCTGATGAAAGAGCCTTATTCCCGCTGGAAATAATAAAAATACCCCCTGTGAACTATCAGAACAGGGGGTAAAATCCGTTTTTTTGATAGATTCTCTACGGTGTTTTGTTCGTTTTTACCCCAATGCTTGTGGGATTGTCGTTAATATTGCAATCGAATTAAAGCAGATATTATTATCAGAACGACAAAAATGAAAACAATGAACTTGCTCAAAACTTGGTGAATCTTCAGAATGAACTTTGCTCTTCGCTTATAAATTGACTGCAGATCATGAAGAGGCAAATGACTTGTTGCAGGAAACATCGCTCAAAGTATTGGATAATGAAGAAAAGTATATGCCGGATACCAACTTCAAAGGTTGGGTATATACGATCATGCGGAATATATTTATCAATAATTATCGGAAGTCTTTGCGTGATCAGACTTATGTAGACCAGACCGACAACCAGTTTTATCTGAATCAGGGTGCGGGACTGGAGCTGATTCCATGGAAGGTGCTTACGATTTAAAGGAAATGCGCCGTGTCGTAAACGCTTTGCCGAAGGACTACCGCATTCCGTTTGCCATGTATGTTTCGGGATTCAAGTATCGGGAGATTGCCGATAAGCTTGGATTGCCTCTGGGTACAGTAAAGAGTCGGATTTATTTCACTCGCCAGCGTTTGCAGGAAGAACTGAAAGATTTCCGTTAGTTTATTTATATTAGGTTAGCAATGGATTGCCATGTTGGAGTCTTCCTTGTCAAAGGATGACTTCGGCATGGTAGTATTTTTTCCTGACAAAACAGTTCTTTTCGAAACAGTGCACAAAAGGTCCCGGGCTTTTAAAAAAACGTTTCGGCGTTTAAAGGAAAAGACTTCGGGCTTTTGATGAAAACGTTTCGGCGTTTTTTTAAGCTCCTTGAAGCTTTGGCAAGACGGGACGAAATCTCTTTCCATTATGGACTGACCGGATGGCTGAAGGACTTTGGAGAACTTTTGGCTGAAGGCCTTCCGGCGAGTCTCCGATGGATTAGCGGTGCAGGTGTTTCCAGATCAGCGGACGCCAGACATAATATGCCAGGAGAGTGGCCAGCAGGACACCGGTACAATTGGCGGCAAAATCCATCCAGTCGCCGCTGCGTGTTTCGGTACAGTTGGCCTGAAGGATCTCGATACATCCGCTCATCAGAGCCGGACAGATGATGGCTCCTGTGCCCAGATGCTTCCAGTTGATGGAGCGATGGCGGAAAAGATATTCCACCCACAAGAGGGTTGACAACCCGCCATACATGCAGATGTGGACTATTTTATCGATATAAGGAATCTCTTCCATATCGGTTTTGGGCGGAGTGAAAAAGGAAAGATAACAGATAATTATGACTGCCAGCAGGGAAAGTGGATAATTCCAAATGTAATGTTTCATATTCAAATTCTTAATTTTTTCTGCAAAAATACGATATTTTTTGTACTTTTTGCGACCTGTTAAAATGCTATTTATAATTTAAAGACGTTTTTTTATGCAACATAATCACGAACGGGTTGGGTTTGGAAGTAAGATCGGAGCCATTCTGGCGGCGGCAGGTTCAGCAGTAGGATTAGGTAACATCTGGCGTTTTCCTTTTGAAACGGGAAACCATGGCGGTGCAGCTTTTATCCTGATTTACCTGGGATGTGTGTTTATTTTCGGGCTTCCTATCATGATTGCTGAGTTTACTATCGGCCGTCGTTCCAAGGCAAGTACCGGTGGAGCCTATCAGGCACTGGCACCCGGAACGAAATGGAAGTGGGTCGGCTATTTGGGCGTACTCACCGGATTTCTTATTCTGGGTTATTACTCGGTGGTTGCCGGATGGACACTTGAGTATGTCTGGCAGGCAGCGACCGGAGGTTTCGCCGGAAAGAGTTCCACGGAATTTATTACCATGTTCCAGGAGTTCTCACAGGATCCCTTGCGTCCTTTGCTGTGGCTCTTCATCTTTATGCTGCTGACTCATTTCATCATCGTGAAAGGGGTGGAGAAAGGTATTGAACGCTCTTCGAAAGTGATGATGCCTATTCTGTTCATACTCGTTGTATTGCTTGCCATTTGCTCGGTAACATTGCCGGGAGCCGAGAAGGGTGTGGAATTCCTGTTGAAACCAGATTTCAGCAAGGTGACTCCCGATGTCTTTCTGGGAGCAATGGGGCAGGCATTCTTCTCATTAAGTCTGGGAATGGGATGTTTGTCCACCTACGCATCTTACTTTGGAAAAGACACCCGTCTGGGCCGGACAGCGATGAGTGTAGGGCTGATTGATACCTTCGTTGCCATTCTGGCCGGACTGATCATGTTCCCCGCGGCGTTTGCGGTCGGTATTCAGCCCGATGCAGGTCCTTCCCTGGTATTCATCACGCTGCCTAACGTATTCCAGCAGGCATTCGGCGGTGTTCCGGTATTGGCCTGGATCTGTTCGGTTGCTTTCTATATTCTGCTGGCACTGGCTGCCCTGACTTCCACGATCTCCCTGCATGAAGTTTCCACGGCTTTCCTGCACGAGAAGTTTCATTTTACCCGCGGCCGTGCGGCATGTATCATCACATGCGGCTGTCTGCTTATCGGCGTAGCTTCGTCCCTGGCACTGGGTGAATGGAGCAGCTATACGATCGGAGGAATGAATTTCTTTGATGCACTGGATTTCCTTACGGCGAAGATCATGTTGCCCGTAGCAGGAGTATTTGCCGCGATCTTTGTGGGATGGGTACTCGACCGCAGCATTGTCCGGGGTGAAGTGACCAACTACGGGGCACTCCGTTCCGCTTATTATCCGCTGTATATCTTTATTCTCCGTTTCATTGCGCCCGTCGGCATTGTCCTGATCTTCATGAACGAGCTGGGCCTGCTGGGTTAAGCCGAATGCCATGTGGAAGGATTTCTTTTATTATACCCGTTCCGAACGAAGAGCAATTCTGTGCCTGTTGGGAGTGACGGTTTTGTTTCTTGCCGTGTGCCTGACGTTACGCTGGCAGGAAACGGCCGGTCTGCCGCCCGAAACTACGCAGGAGGTTGCGGTGGATTCCTTCCTGAACTGAAGTCCGGAAGCAGGAGCTGTCACGAAGCCGGAGAACAGCTGCCTACCGCGCCCGAAGAAAGAACGGGCAGAGATCGTGCTTCAGCCGTTTGATCCGAATGTGGCCGATTCCGCCTTGTTGTGCCGTGTCGGTTTCCCTTCCTTTATGGTCCGTAATCTGATCCGTTACCGTTCAAAAGGCGGAGTTTTCCGTACTCCGGAATCCTTGAAACGCATCTATGGCATGACAGACAGTCTGTATCAGACGCTGGAACCTTATATCACCATCGGTCCGGACTTTCAACACCGCGATACCCTTCCCTGGAAAACGGCTCCGGTGGATTCTCTGGAAATGAAGTATGCTGAAGGAACCGTCGTCGAACTGAACCATGCAGATACGGTGCAGCTGAAGCGTATTCCCGGTATCGGACGCGGACTGGCACGCATGATTGTGGCCTATCGTCAGCGGCTGGGAGGGTTCGTTTCGGTGGACCAGTTGCAGGAAATTCCCCATCTGGAAGCTTCGGTCAACAAGTGGTTCCGGCTGGACACTACGGGCGTTCGCCGCTTACTGGTGAACCGTTACGGGCTTGACCGCCTGCGCTCGCATCCTTATATGGATTTCTACAAGGCAAAGGCCATTCTGGAATACCGCCGCAAATATGGCAAAATAAAAGGTCTTTCCCAACTGTCCCTATGGAAGGAATTCAGTGAGAAAGACCTGAAGCGTCTGGCGCCTTATCTCTCTTTCGAGTAAAGATTATTCGTGGTTGAATCCGGCTGCTTTCGCAATTTTTTCCGGAATTTCCGTATTGTCAATGCGTCCCTGGAAGAGTTCTGCACCTGCACCGATGGCAAATACCGGAACGTAGCCGGCTGAATGGTCTCCGCTGGTCCATCCGATCAGTGCAATTTCATCCAGAATGCGTTTGGCTTCTCCGGCAATCGGTTCGTCCTGTGTATATTCGCTCTTTTCAAGCTGTACGCCTTCACCCTTGAAACTCTTTTCATACACCGCTTTCAGACGGGCTTCCTGTTTGTCGTTCAACTGTACCTGATCCCAGAAACCGAAGTTTTCTTTCAGTGCCTGGCGAATGGCTTCCCAGGATACCTGGTTCTTGGTCTTCTGACGCAGTTTGTTGACGATGGCTGTGAATCCGCTTTCACTTACTTTCTGGTTCTTCAGTACCTGGAGGTTCAGTTTGTACGGACCTGTACCCAGAACGAAACCACCTGTTTCGTGGTCAGCCGTAATGACGATCAGTGTTTCGTCCGGATGCTGGGAATAGAACTCATA
>ENA-OQHA01000247-OQHA01000247.1-human-gut-metagenome-genome-assembly--contig:-NODE-247-length-29083-cov-5.871633_pt1 | contig 29083 bp, 43 predicted proteins | sample MGYA00242558_ERZ504707 | MGnify/ENA primary metagenome ERZ504707 (study PRJEB26092, sample SAMD00036197) | human gut metagenome | host: Homo sapiens | study: EMG produced TPA metagenomics assembly of...
CCTGCGTAGCTCAGTTGGCAGAGCATTCGACTGTTAATCGAACGGTCACTGGTTCAAGCCCAGTCGCAGGAGCTTTTTAGCCCTTGGTTTTCCAAGGCTTTTTGTTTCCATAAGAACTTTTCGCTGCTATTCCAACGAATCGAGCACGTCGTCAATGAGTGTGCGGTCGTGTGCCGCATCAGCCTTGAGTCGAGGGAAGCGACGTATGACGTTGTCGGGACTTGCGTTGGCCGCACGTGCCACATTCGATTTTGACTCGCCATGCGCCACGGCGATTTCCGCGAGCCGATCCACTAGCGAATCCGAAACCTGCCGTATTTGCTCGCCAACCATAACTGGGACAATTCGGGTGAAAGCGTGTAATCGTCCTGCAGCTCGCTTGAACCTCCTGAATGGCGGCCCATAGCACCATGAATGGCTTGCGGTAGTAGGCGATGCGTTCCTCGGACGGCTCGCTCTCCAACTGCTGCAATGCCTTGCGTTGCGTAGTGTTGTCACTCATGTGTCCCATCGTATGCCACGTTCGGTGGCGTTTTGGCATGTCATGGCGCGACACGCCCGGCATCTGTGGATAAGTGTTGTTCTCCGACCACAAGTTCGTTCCAAGTCGACGGGCGGTCTTCGAACGTGCCATGATATCGATTCCCGGATAGAGACGCGGACCACAGGAGGCCTCATGAACAAATGGGAATACCGTCGGCGTGTTCGACACAATAAGATGTCCGATGACATTGACAAGCGCAACCGGCACCGGTGCGCCGCGGCGATGGCCGTATGCGTATTGGCGAACATCGCGTTCACGATATGCTGCGCGCAACCTACGGCGTCGGCATACGCGCAATCGGCTGATGACGTGGCGCATGAAGTCGCACAAGCGGCATGCCGCACATCAATGCAGTGGCCTTTGGAGCACGCGCAAGTAATCGGCGAATATGATGCGCCGGCTAAACAATGGTTGCCTGGCATCGCGGTTTGATTTGCGTGCACGGCCGCAAGACGCCATCATCGCGCCCGCGGATGGTGTGGTCGCCTTCAGTGGCAAAGTGGCGGGCAAATCCGTGGTAACGCTTCGCCACGGTGCGGAAACGGGAAGCCTGACGTCGACGTTTGAACCGCGGTCACTACGCGACCGGTCGGGGCCGTCATCGCCAAGGGGGAGCGTTTCGCTCGTGTTGAAGGTGGCTCGGAACATTGCGCCGATGGATGCCTGCATTGGGGCCTCAAGAGCGGAGGACGTGATTATGCGGATCCGTCGGGCAGAGTGAGGCCGATGCGGGTTGAACTGAAACCGTTGTAACGGCCATATCCACGGGTGTTGTCGTTGTCCTGGGGTCGTGGCCTTAAAGAAAAAGTGCGGTATTCCGGCTATGATGCTGTCTGTACATTAGATTTCGAGGAGCGAGAAGCTTATGATCAAGGAATACACGCGCCCTTTGGAACAGGGAATTGACTCGGACAAAAACATCTTCTCAGTACTTGAGGAGCGTGTGGAACGCACTCCTGACGACAATCTTGTCGAATGCAAGAACGCTCAGGGCGAATGGGTGGCGTTCACCGCTGCGGAGTTCAAAAACAAGGTCGTCGCCCTCGCCAAAGGACTTATCGCTCGTGGCGTAATGCCTGGAGATTCGGTATCCATTATCGCGCATACCTGTTGGCAGTGGACCGCGCTTGATGTGGCCATCATGTCCATCGGCGCCCTTACCGTTCCGGTCTATGAAACGAATTCGCCGGCGCAGGTGAAGATGATTTTCAATGATGCCAATGTCAAGATGGCGTTCGCTGAGGATGATTTCCAGCGCGACAAAATCGAATCCGTCCGTGATCAGTGCCCGGATCTTGGCGACGTGTACGTCATCGGACTTGGTGCAATTGACACGATCATCGAATACGGCCGCGCGGTCTCCGACGCCGAATTCCTTGAACGTGAACAAACGGTCAAAGGCTCCGATCTAGCCACCATCGTATATACGTCGGGATCCACTGGCACCCCGAAGGGCGTTGAACTGACGCATGCCAATTTCGTGTTCATCACCTATTCCGGCGTCAACTCCATGCCGGACATCGCCATGAAACCGAATCGTCGACTGCTGCTGTTCCTGCCGCTCGCCCATGTATTCGCCCGATACATGCAGTTCTTCTGCTTTGCCGGAAACGTTTCACTCGGTCTGTCCAGCAATCTGAAGACCATTCTCGCCGATTTCAAGGCGTTCAAACCGACGTTCATCCTCGCCGTGCCGCGGATTTCGAAAAGATCTACAATGCGGCCTCGCAGAAGGCCGGAGCCGGTTTCAAGGGACGTGTTTTCGCTGACGCCACCCAGACGGCATACGATTGGTCGCATGCTCAGCAGTCCGGTGGGAGCATTCCACTCGCGCTGAACGCAAAACATGCCCTGTACAACAAGCTGGTGTATTCGTCAATCATGGAAGTGTTCGGCGGCCACGTCGAGTATGCGGTCTCCGGCGGAGCGCCGCTTGATTCCTCTATCGCGCATTTCTTCAACGGTGTCGGTCTGCCGCTATTGGAAGGCTACGGCATGACCGAAACGTGCGCCCCCTCGAGCGTCAATCCGACCGAAGGCTACAAGATCGGCACCATCGGCTTGCCTCTGCAAGGCGTGACCATGGGGGTCGACGAAGAAGGGGAGCTGTGCATAAAGAGCCCTGCCGTATGCGCCGGATACCACAACAATCCTGACGTTACCAAGCAGCAAATTGTCGATGGATGGCTGCATACCGGTGATCTCGGCTCCATTGATGATGACGGCTTCGTTTCCATCGTCGGGCGTAAGAAGGATCTCATCATCACCGCAGGCGGCAAGAACGTCTCCCCATGCGAGATGGAAGCATCCATCATGACTTCGCCGGTGGTGAGCCAATGCGTCATGATCGGCGATCGCAAGCCATTCATCGCCGCAATCATCTCCCTTGATTTGGCGGAGACGAACCTATGGCTGGAATCCAAGGGAGCGGAACAGGTCGCTGATTTGGATGAAGCCTCGAAGAACCCCATTGTGCGTGCGGAAGTGGAGCGTGCCGTCAACAAAGCCAATGAGCTCGCCTCACGTGCCGAATCAATCCGCAAGTTCGAAATCGTTCCCGACGAGTTCACTGAGGAGAACGGTTTGGTCACGCCGAGCATGAAGGCCCGCAGGCAGGCAGTGGTTGAACATTACCGGACGTTGATCGACAAGGTCCTCTACGTGCCGAGGAAGCCGGCGGCTCACGCCGAATGATGTTCGAAATATGGTGGGGGCCGGTGACATCCGAGTGATGCCATCGGCCCCCACCATATCCGGAAGAATCCCGGAAGAATCATAGGCCCGCATCCGCCAGCGAAATGTAGCCGGGTTCAATCAGCGTTTTCTTGAGATTGTCGGCGCTGATCGCCAATGTCTCCTCATGGATGGTCGTAATTTTCTTCCCCTCGACCGTTGCGGAACGGATGAAACCGAGTTTGGAAAGTTTGCCCGAAGTGTTCAGTCGCACGCATGTCTGCGCGATGTCATCGGCCAACGCCTTGCGGTTCTCCATGGCGGTCATCCATTGCTTGCCGTTGACGATGTTCGGTATGGAACTGATATAGGCCCCATAGCCGGTGATTATCGGCCATTTTGCGTTTTCCTTGTTATCGGAATCGCTGTCGTCATCCGATGACGACGTCTTCGCAGGGTCAGGCACTGCCTGCCGTTTCAGGTCTTTTTTGCCCGTGATGCTGTCCACGATGCCGGAAATTGAGATGGAAGGGTTGATATCGGCTGAGGAACCTGTGTAGCCGAGTTTGTCCAACTCGTCGGCGATGTTCTTCGCCACATAGTCGTTGCAGGAGATGACGCCATCAAGGTGGACAGGGTGCGAATCGTCCTTGTCCGCGTCGAGACGTTCGGCAAGCACCGATTTGATTTGTTCGGCTTTTGACGAATCGAATGCCACGGACCGCCAGTCATCCTTGGTGGTCGAAGCGGTGAGCGTCTCGGAAGGAGATGCCGCTTTGCCGTCCTTGAAATACGGTTCGAGCACTTTCCAGATGCCTTTGAACATGTTCTGGGCGAAGGACGTGTCCGTTTTGGCATCATGTCCGTCGGCCGCGTCGTAGGGGAGTAGTACCTCGATTTGCTTGGGGGCATCGGACGATGCCTTGTCGAGCTCGAGCTTGTTGACGAGCTCTTTGGCTTGCAGTTCTCCAATCTGCTCGGCCGTGGTCATCGGCACGTACACGTCCGGCGCATACCCTTGAAGCGTATTGGAGATCAGAACGACCTTCATTCCTTCATTCTGCGCAAGCTGCAACGCCGAAACCAGCCGTTGCGCTGATTGCGCATAATCCTGTTCGTCCTCATCCGACGCGTCGGAGTTCCACGTGATATCATGCCGTGCATAGTCGCCGTATTGCCTGTCGGATTCCGGCATCTCGGCGACAGGCGCCACCACCAAGGTGGTTTTGGCTTTCGTGGACGAATGCTCGGTTCCGTTGATGTGATTCACCACATAGTCTTGGACGCTTTGACTTTGTTTGTCGAGGTTCGAAGCGGTTTTCACGGTGATGTCGCCGCTTTTGACACCGGTCCGTTTCAACGAGGACACGATTTCGGGAACGAGTTTTTCCCATTTGCTCAATGGCGTCTGTTGAGAGATGGTGATGCTGTCTGTCGGAGCGAAAATCGCCACATTGCCGGCATCGGCTGTTGCGCTGGATTGTGATGACGGCTGTTGCTGCGATTGCGAATCACCGTTGGGCGAGCAGGCCCCATGGCTGTTGCCATGCAGACCGATGCCAGCAGAGCGAGCAGACGTTTCGCCGGGATTGTGCGATGCAGAATCATGCCATGTCCTTTGCGGAAGAATAGACGTTCCTTATACTGACCATCGATTGTAATATCCGGACGTCAAAAAGCCCGTACGCGTGTGTGATTGCGCATACGGGCTTTCGACAGCTCAGATAGATTACTCTGCCAGAGCCTTTGCCAGATTCTCGTCGAGGGCGTTCATGAAACCCTCGGTATCGAGCCAAGGCTGGTCCGGTCCGATGAGCATGGCCAGATCCTTGGTCATCTGTCCGCCTTCGACGGTGGAGATGATGACTTTCTCCAAAGTTTCGGCGAAATGCTTGACTTCCGGAGTGTTGTCAAGGTCGGCGCGATGCTTCAGACCGCCGGTCCATGCGAAGATGGAGGCGATCGGATTGGTCGAGGTCTTTTCACCCTTCTGCCAACGGCGATAATGGCGGGTCACGGTGCCGTGCGCGGCTTCGGCTTCGACGGTCTGCCCGTCGGGAGTCATCAGCACGGAGGTCATTAGGCCAAGGGAGCCGAATCCCTGTGCGACGGAATCCGACTGCACGTCGCCATCGTAGTTCTTGCAAGCCCAGATATAGCCGCCATGCCACTTGAGGGAGCTTGCCACCATGTCATCAATGAGTCGGTGCTCGTAGGTCAGGCCAGCCGCCTCGTACTTGTCCTTGTATTCGTTTTCGAACACCTCGGCGAACGTATCCTTGAACTGGCCGTCGTACGCCTTGAGAATCGTGTTCTTGGTGGACAGGTACACCGGATAGCCGCGCATCAGACCATAGTTGAAGCAGGCGCGTGCGAAACCTCGGATGGAATCGTTCACGTTGTATTGCACCTGGCAACTCCGCCGTCAGGGCCATAATTGTAAACGACGTGCTCAATCGGCTCGGAGCCGTCTTCCGGAGTGAAGGTTACGGTGAGGGTGCCGGCTCCCGGAACCTTGAAATCAGTGGCTTTGTACTGGTCTCCGAAGGCGTGACGTGCCACGACGATCGGCTTGGTCCATCCCGGGACCAGGCGAGGCACATTGCTCATGACGATCGGCTCGCGGAAGATGGTGCCGCCGAGAATGTTGCGGATGGTACCATTGGGGGACTTCCACATCTTCTTGAGGCCGAACTCCTTGACGCGCGCCTCGTCCGGGGTGATGGTGGCGCATTTGACGCCGACATGTTCGCGCTGGATGGCCTTCGCCGCGTCGACGGTCACCTGATCGTCGGTGGCGTCGCGGTTTTCGATGCCCAGATCGTAATAATCCAAATCCACGTCGAGGTACGGCAGGATCAGACGGTTCTTGATGTCTTTCCAGATGACACGGGTCATCTCGTCGCCGTCGAGTTCGACGACTTTGCCTTCGACCTTGATTTTGGCCATGGTTTGTCCTCCCTGTCGGAATTGAAGGTGATGGGTTCCGTCTTATTACATGTGTGTTAATTCCGTATGGAAATGTCCAAAACCGTGGGGACACGCGCGAAGGCACTGTCATAGCTGAGCATTAGCCTTGAAACCATGTCTCAGGAAATTGAAATCGGTTTGGGCAAGAAGGGCCGTCTGGCCTATTCGCTGGACGATGTCTCCATCGTTCCCTCCCGTCGTACCCGTGATCCTCAGGATGTGTCCACCTCTTGGCAGGTCGACGCCTATGAATTCGACGTGCCGGTCATCGCGCCCCGATGGATTCCGTGACCAGCCCGGCCACGGCCATCGCCATGGGCAAGATGGGCGCGCTTGGCGTGCTTGACCTAGAAGGATTGTGGACCCGCTATGATGATCCCCAGCCGCTGCTGGACGAAATCGCGCAGCTGCCTGCGGACAAGGCCACCGAACGCATCCAGCAGATTTACGCTGAGCCGATCAAGCCGGAACTCATCGTCGAACGTCTGCATGAGATTCGTGATGCCGGCGTCACCGTAGCCGGCGCGCTGTCTCCGCAGCGTACGCAGGATTATTATTCCACCGTGCTTGAGGCCGGTGTCGATCTGTTTGTCATTCGTGGCACCGTGGTGTCGGCGGAGCATGTCTCCAAGGACCATGAGCCCTGAACCTTAAGAAATTCATCTATGACCTGGATGTCCCCGTCATTGTTGGCGGCGCGGCCAACTACACGGCTGCGTTGCATTTGATGCGCACGGGAGCCGCTGGCGTGCTTGTCGGCTTCGGTGGCGGTGCGGTATCCGCCAACCGCAACACGATTGGAGTGCACGCGCCGATGGCCACAGCCATCGCCGATGTCGCCGAGGCCCGCCGCGATTACATGGACGAATCGGGCGGACGCTATGTGCAGGTGATTGCCGACGGCGGTATGGGTGATTCCGGCAGCTTCGTCAAGGCATTCGCGCTGGGCGCCGATGCGGTGATGCTGGGCTCGCCTCTGGCACGCGCCTCCGAGGCTCCTGGCAAAGGCATGCATTGGGGCGCCGAGGCCCGCCACCAGACGTTGCCGCGCGGATTCCGCACTAACGTGGGCACCGTAGGTTCCTTGCAGGAGGTCATGTTCGGCCCGAGCCATAACGCCGACGGAACCACCAATTTTGTTGGGGCGCTTCGCAGAGCCATGGCCACGACCGGTTATGTCGATTTGAAGAGCTTCCAACGTTGTCCGGTTACGGTCGCTTCGAGCCACTGATCAGATAGCTTCGTCCTGTGGATAAAAAAGTTATCCACAATCCTCCGTCGACTTGACGGGGGGATTGTCTTTATGTATTAATGTTTTTGGTCCTTCTCAGTGAAGAGAGTTGGATGACATTAAATATTGGATGACATTAAATAGGTAAAGAAATGAGGGATCCATGGCAATGGACGACTTATCTGACGATGGCGTTTCACCTCCGGAATGGCAGTCCGGCTCTGAGCGGGAGCCGGAAGACGACAAGGAGATAGAAGGCAATGAGCCTGACGAAATCCCACCGTCAGACCCTGATTCGTATGTCGGTCTTAAAGAAGCGGAAAACAATGGCCAATGGCTGCAGTGCATAGGAAAATCCGTCGAGAAGCTTCCTTCATATGATGGGTTTTTGGAAACACAATTATCCGGCATGCGGGTGCCCTTCCATGTTATCCGGTCCGATTCCACACCGTGGGACGCGAAGCAAGCCTATTCCTTGGCGTTATTGGGCGCGCGCATGTCGTGCGATGCCATCGACATCTTCCGTGGTCGGCAAAAGCCGGCGCATGTAGAGCGTATTCTAACGGAGGACTGTATGCGTAGCTTAAAATCGCAGCTTCCATAATAGGCCATTATATGAAGGAAGACGCAAATCTATATGCCAAGATTGGTCTGCTTCCCATCAACGTGTCCGCCATTAACGGCTGGTTGACTTCGACCACGAAATTCGAATGTGCGGCTTTGCTCAACATCGGCGAAATGCGGTTGAGATGCAACACCGCATTCAGGCTCAAAGGCTCCACGTGGAAGTGCGTCTTGGCTGATTTCGGGTGATCGCATTGATGCGATGATACGGTAGGAATCTGCAAAAGCCTTGGCGTCGATGTTCGCAGTCGATGCCAAGGGTTTTCAGCGTGCCTTAAGCATACGGGAACTACTATAGAGAACCATGTTGAGAGAATTTGTACCAGAGCCGGCCTACAGCACCACGGATGATGACACGGTATATGCGTTGCTGTCGCGTCGTGCGCAGAAGAATCCGGATGATCTTATCGCACAATGGCAGGATGATGAGACTCGGCAATGGCATGATGTGACGGCAGGCCAGATGCTCGCTCGTGTGCGCGCCGTGGCGAAGGGCCTTATCGGTCTTGGAGTCAAGGCCGGAAGCATGGTGGTCATTTACTCTCCCACCTGTTACGAGTGGGGTGTGGTCGATTTCGCATGCGCGGCCATCGGCGCGGTAAGCGTTCCGATTTATGAAACCGATTCGGCCAAGCAGGCCGCTTCCATCGTGGAAGAGGTGGAGCCGGTTATTGCCTTCGCTGGAGATTCCGTCCACACGCAGACGCTCGAACAGATTCGTGACATGCATGAAGGGCTGCGTTACGTGTTCAATTTCAAAGCGGACGGTCTTGACGCAGTCGCCGATTTCGGAGAAGGCGTCGATGACGATACCCTTGATCAGGTCATTGCCCGGATCAAGGCGGACGACATGCTCACCATCGTTTACACATCAGGCTCCACGGGACGTCCGAAGGGTGCGATGCTGTCCCATCGCAACTTCACGCATATCGTGCTCAATGGCTACATCATTCTTGACGAGATGCTGTACCAGCCCAACAGGTTGATGCTGTTCCTGCCGTTGGCGCACTGCTTCGCCCGCTATATCCAATACGTGGCGATTGGCGGACAAGGCGTGGTCGGCTATCTGCCTGGAGCCAAGCATCTGCTCGCCGATCTGCGCAGTTTCAAACCGACGTATTTGCTTGGCGTGCCACGTGTGTTCGAAAAAGTGTACAACGCTGCCTCGCAGAAGGCCGGTGCGGGTATTCGCGGCAGGGTCTTCGCCAAGGCGTTCGATCATTTCGTGCAATGGTCCAAGGACGAGCAGGACGGGGGACATCATTCGATGGTGGCCCGAGCCGAGCATTCCTTCTTCATGTCCGTCGTCGCAAGTCCATTCGTTCCGCGCTTGGTCCGAACCTGAAATATCTGGCATGTGGCGGCGCCCCGCTGAACGTCGACCTTGCCCACTTCTTCAATGGCATGGATGGCATCACGTTCATTCAGGGGTACGGTATGACGGAAACCGCGGCTCCGATGATCGTCAACTGGCAAAATGCGAATCGCGTCGGTTCCGTTGGTAAGCCCGGGCCGGGTATGGGTGTGCGCACCGATGATGATGGCGAGCTGCAGGTCATGGGCCCAATGTTTTCTTGGCTACTACAAGAATCCTGAGAAGACCGCTGAAGTCAAAATGCCTGATGGTTGGCTGAGGACCGGCGATCTGGGGGCCATCGACGATGATGGATTCGTGTATATCACCGGCCGCAAGAAGGACATCATCATCACAGCCGGAGGCAAGAACGTCAGCCCCGCCCCGATGGAGGACATCATCGACACCTGTCCTATCGTGTCCCATGCTGTGGTCATTGGCGATGGCAAGCCGTTCATCAGCGCTTTGATTGAACTGGATCCTGATATGACTCGTTCTTGGCTTTCCCAGCAGGGTCTTGATGCCGGTATGTCCATGAAGCAGGTAGCGGAAAACGATGCCGTGCGCGCTTTCGTGCAGCAGTATGTCGAAAAGGCCAACGCGAACGTTTCCCGTGCGGAATCCGTACGAAAATTCGAGATTCTCGATGAGGAATTCAACCAACAGGACGGCACCTTGACGGCAAGCCTGAAAGTTGTTCGTCCAAGGTGCTGCAGCGCTACGCAGACGTCATCGAAAACGTGATTTACGCGCCAAAACCCTCCAACAGGCCGTTGCCGAAGACCGTCCAGATTCTCGACCGCACCACCGAAACCGTCAAGCAGGCGTCGGAAAGCATGCGGCAGGCTTCTGAATCCGTCAGCCCGAAGGTTCGGCAGGCATTTGATACCATGCAGGAGAGAATCAAGAAGCAGTCCGATGAACCGGATGACGAGACGGCACCGTCCGTCGAGCCTTCCGCAACCAAGAACAACGAGGAGCGTTAATTTTGGCAATCCGTGAGATTCGAGTCGTACCTGATCCAGTGCTGCGCACCCCATGCGATCCCATCAAGGAGATCACGCCCGCGGTGCGCCATCTGGTGCAGGATTTGTTGGATACCGTTGATGACCCGGGACGCGCCGGGTTGTCCGCCAACCAAATCGGTGTGAGTCTGCGTGCGTTTTCCTACAATATCGACGGCAAAATCGGCTATGTGCTTAACCCGGTGTTGGAGGAGACCAGCGGAGAGCAATATGGCGATGAAGGCTGCCTTTCCGTTCCAGGATTGTGGTACAAGACTCGTCGCGCCGATTATGCTCGCGTGCGGGGCATTGATCTGGACGGCAAGCCGGTAGTGTTGGAAGGCCATGGCATCATGGGCCGCATGCTGCAGCACGAGACTGATCATTTGGACGGTCACGTCTATCTTGATCGTCTGGAAAAGGAAGAACGCCGCGAGGCGATGCGTTACATGCGCACCCATCGCAAGTGATTGAAACAGCGAACGACGATTCAACCATGGGGCCACGTCAGAAAGACGTGGCCCATGGTATTTTTAGTATTTGTGCGCCAATTTGGTGAGAAGCGCTGCCGCGAGTGCTTCAAACCGCCCAATTATTGTCAACCGGTGCGCAACCAATTCGCGTCATGCTCGCGACGACCTGTGTCGGTCGGCTGATGCCTGCAAGGCATTGGCTGCACGCAGGAACGCATGACCAGGCAAGAACCGACAAAGAAAGAGGTAGCAATACCATGGCTCAGATCACTATGAGCGACATGCTGAAGGCAGGCCTGCACTTCGGCCACCAGACCCGTCGTTGGAACCCGAAGATGAAGCAGTTCATCCTCACCCAGCGCAACGGCATCCACATCATCAACCTGTTCAAGTCGCTCGACATGATCGACAAGGCCTACGACTTCATCAAGGCCACTGTTGCCCACAACGGCACCGTGCTGTTCGTCGGCACCAAGAAGCAGGCTCAGGAAGCTGTTTCCGCCCAGGCCACCCGCGTGAACATGCCGTATGTCTCCGAGCGTTGGCTCGGCGGCATGCTGACCAACTTCCAGACCGTGTCCAAGCGCGTCTCCCGCCTCAAGGAACTTGAGGAAATGGACTTCACCGACGTGCACGGCTCCGGTCTGACCAAGAAGGAGCTGCTGCTCCTCGAGCGTGAGAAGGACAAGCTGGCTAAGCAGCTGGGCGGTATCCGCAACATGAACCGCACCCCGTCCGCCATGTTCGTGGTCGATGTGAACAAGGAAGCTCTGGCCGTCGAGGAAGCCCACAAGCTGGGCATTCCGGTTGTCGCCATCGTCGACACCAACGCCGATCCGGAATCCGTTGAGTATCCGATCGCCGCCAACGATGACGCCATCCGCGGCATCGAACTGCTGACCAGCCTCATGGCTGACGCAGTGGCCGAAGGTCTGCTGGAGCGTTCCGGCAAGGCCGCCAAGGCCGAAGGCGAAGCCGAGCAGCCGATGGCTGCTTGGGAAAAGGAGCTCCTCACCGAGGGCGCTCCGGCAGCTGAAGCCCCGGCTGAGGCTGAAGGCGAAACCAAGGCCGAGTGAGACCATGCTCTATGATGGGAGGTGCTATGCCTCCCATCATCGGGGCATCACCAAATTTTCAGAGGAGACAAATCAATGGCAGCAATCACTGCAGCTCTGATCAAGCAGGTGCGCGAGGAAACCGGCGCCGGCATGATGGACGTCAAGAAGGCCCTGACCGAAGCCGAAGGCGATGTGGCTCGCGCCAAGGAAATCATCCGCGCCAAGGGCATCCAGGCCGCTGGCAAGCGTGAAGGCCGCAAGGCTCAGGAAGGCACCATCGCCTCCACCGTTGTCGAATCCGCCAACGGCCAGACCGGCTATGCGGTCGAGCTGAACTCCGAGACCGACTTCGTGGCCAAGACCCCGAAGTTCGTGGAATTCGCCGGCAGCGTGCTCGATGACGCCGTCAAGGCCGAAGCATCCTCCGTGGATGAGGTTCTGGCAGCAGCCTCCGGTGACACCACCGTGAAGGAAGCCGTCGAGGAAGCCGCTGCTCTGTTCGGTGAGCACGTCAAGGTAGGCCAGTTCGCCAAGGTTGAGGGCCCGCATGTCGAGGTCTACGCCCACAAGAAGTCCGCTGAGATGCCGCCGAGCATCGTGGCCATGATTGCCACCGATGAAGCCGGCGCTGCTGTGGCTCATGAGCCGCTCTGCAGATTTCCGCGATGGGCGCCCAGTGGCTGACCCGCGAGGATGTTCCGGCTGATGTGCTGGAATCCGAGCGTCGCGTGGCCACCGAGAAGACCACGGAGGAGCTCAAGAGCAAGGGCAAGCCGGAGGCCGTGATCGAGAAGATCGCTCCGAAGATCGTGGAAGGCCGTCTCGGCGCATTCTACAAGGAGACCGTGCTGCTTGAGCAGGCGTACGTCAAGGATCCGTCCAAGACCGTCGGCGACCTGTTCAAGGAAGTCGGGGGAACCGCGCTTTCCTTCGCTCGTGTGGAGGTCGGCAAGGGCGACGCCGAGTGAATCTGATGTGAATTGAGCTCACGCTTTCGAACGTGGGCTTGGCATATCTCCAATGTCCGCAATCCAACAGGATTGCGGACATTTTTTTGCACTAAACCCCATCGTGTTTTGGTGTCTGTGTTTGCCGATAGTCTTGAAAACGGTAAATTTCATGGGTTTTCGGGTAAGAAAGGCATTTCATGACTGGCGAAAACACTGGCGACAATCCCCGCAGGGTACTGCTCAAGCTGTCCGGAGAGGCATTCGGCGGAGGCAAAGTCGGCATCGACACCACCGTCGTTCGTCGTATTGCGGAGGAAATCGTTCCCGCGGTCAAGCAAGGTGTGCAGGTCGCCATCGTTGTTGGTGGCGGCAACTTCTTCCGTGGCGCCGAACTGCAGCAGGCCGGCATCGATCGTTCCCGCGGCGACTATATGGGCATGCTGGGAACGGTGATGAACTGCCTCGCTCTGCAGGATTTCCTCGAGCAGGAGGGACAGGCCACGCGCGTGCAAACCGCCATCACCATGGGACAGGTCGCCGAGCCGTACATTCCGCTTAAGGCCATTCGTCATCTGGAAAAGGGACGCGTGGTGATTTTCGGCGCCGGAGCAGGCATGCCGTATTTCTCCACTGACACCGTGTCCATCCAGCGTTCTCTGGAAATCCACTGCGATGAGGTGCTGATGGGCAAGAACGGCGTGGACGGCGTATACACTGCCGATCCGCGCAAAGACGAGAACGCCAAGCGCTTCGCCACGCTGAGCTATAACCGTGCATTGGTCGACAATCTTGCGGTCATGGATGCTGCGGCGCTTTCCATGGCGCGGGACAACAAGCAGCGCATCCGCGTCTTCGGACTCGAGGGCGCCGGCAATGTGACCCAGGCTTTGCTGGGCGAGGAGATCGGCACCATGGTTTCCACCGCGGAATCCACCCTCGCCGAGTGACGACATTCAAAGCCGAATATCGATTAAACCAACAATATTAAAGGAGCAAACAATGGCAACTATCGTCGATCAGGCCAAGGCGCAGATGGCCAAGTCCGTGGAATCCACCAAGGAGAACTTCTCCGGTATTCGCACCGGTCGTGCGAATCCGGCGCTGCTTAACGGCATCACCGTTGACTATTACGGCGCACCGACCCCGCTGAAGGCCGTTGCCACCATCGGTGTTCCGGAGCCGCGCACCTTGGCGGTCACTCCTTTCGATGCGTCCCAGGCCAACGCCGTGGAGAAGGCGCTTCGTGATTCCGATCTCGGAGCCAGCCCCCGTCGCGACGCAACGTCATTCGCCTGACCATGCCGGAGCTGACCGAAGAGCGTCGCAAGGAATACGTCAAGATTGCCAAGGGCAAGGCTGAAGACGGCAAAGTCGCGGTGCGCAACATTCGTCGCAAGGCCAAGGAATCCCTTGACAAGGCCATCAAAGACGGCGACATGGGCGAGGACGAAGGCGATCGTCTGCTCAAGGAACTCGACAAGGTCACCAAGCAGACCACCGACGAGCTTGACGCTCTGCTGGAAACCAAGCAGAAGGAGATCATGGAGGTCTGATTCCTTCGAATCTCCATAATCATCAATCGACGCACGGTACCACAGGAGAGACCACGATGGAAAAACAGGAGCAACGCGAAAAAGAAGCCGAAGAGGCCATTAACGCCATCAACAAGAAAACCGGACGCAACATGCCGCAGGCCATCGCCACGGCGGTCGTCCTGATCGCCATCATCTTGGCATGCCTGTTGATCAGCGTTGATTTGTTCGTCTATCTTGTCGTGCTGTTCATGGTGCTCGCATTGTGGGAGCTGCGCGTCGATTTCGCCACCGCGGGATTGCATATTCCGTGGTGGTGCTGTGGGCATGTTCCGCGGTGACTTTGCTGGCCACCTACTACAGTAAGCATCATATTGTGACTATGACGGTCTGTGTACTGGCCTCCTTGCTGCTTGTAGCGATCGCCGCAAGTGCCAAGGTGACGTTCGGCAGTCGGCTTTCCCTGGCCGTGGCGGACAAACTGTCGCACACCGATGCAGGTGCTCGTCTCGAATCGTCGTTCAATCATGAACAGGGTGAAGTGCGCCACAGCGACTGAGCCATGTGGCAGTCTCCATGTTCACCGTTCTGTACATTCCGCTGCTTGCCTCCTGCCTGATCATGCCGTTGACGTTCAACGGTCATCCGGTGGCACATGCCATCATGCTTGTCTTCATGCCCGCGCTGAGTGACACCGGTGGTCTGTTTGCAGGTGCATGGCTTGGCAAACATAAACTCAGTCCCCGTATCTCACCGAAGAAATCATGGGAGGGCCTGGCAGGATCCATCTTGTTCGCCATGGCCGGTTCTTTTGTGGTGATGTTTTGCACTTACGAGCCATCCGTTTGGACGGTTCGATGGTGGGTGCCTATTGTCGCTGGTTTCATGATCGGTATAGCCGGAACCTTCGGCGACCTATGCGCTTCCATGCTGAAGCGTGACATTGGTATTAAGGATATGGGCCATCTGCTTAAAGGTCATGGCGGAGTGATGGATCGTGTCGACTCCATCCTCCTGTGCGCTCCTTTCGTGTGCGTGCTCCTGTGGGCCACCGGAATGTGAGAAAGGGCCAATAACCGTGAATTCCATGAATGATCAGCCGGAAACAGGCATCACTCCTGGAGGCACTTCGGGCGCTTCCGGGATGTGCTGTCGAAAGACCATGCCCGCCGTGGCAAGCCGCCACTGCATTTCGCCGATATGTCCGAAGAGGAACGTATCGGTAAGGCCAAGGAACTTGGATTGCCGAAATTCAGGGTCAAACAGCTGGCTAATCATTACTATGGCCATTTCGATGTCAATGCGGAAGAATTTTCCGATTTTCCGGCGGCAAGACGCTCCGACGCGGCTGAAGCTTTCTTCCCGGAACTCATCCATGAGGTGACACGCCAAGTCGCCGATGGAGGCACCACCATCAAAACGTTGTGGCGCCTGTTTGATGGGTCGCTGATCGAATCCGTATTGATGCGTTATCCCACCAGAACCACGCTTTGCATTTCCAGCCAGGTCGCTGCGGCATGGGTTGCCCATTCTGCGCCACTGGACAACTGGGACTGACCAGGAACATGTCCGCAGGTGAAATCGTTGAGCAGGTTCGTGTGGCCGCGAAGGCCATGCGTGACGGTGAAGTGGCCGGAGGCTCCGGACGACTGAGCAACATCGTGTTCATGGGCATGGGCGAACCAATGGGCAACTATAAATCCGTCTTGAGTGCAGTCCGCCAAATTAGTTCCATGCCTCCCGAAGGCTTCGGCATCTCCGCACGTAACATCACGGTTTCCACCGTTGGCGTGGTGCCTGGCATCAGGAAACTGGCCGAAGAAGGCATCCCAGTACGTCTCGCAGTATCCCTGCACGCGCCGAGCGATGAATTGCGCGATGAACTTGTGCCCATGAACAAGCGTTTCAACACCAAACAGGTGCTCGACGCTGCGCATGATTATTATCTGGCTTCCAAACGGCGAGTCAGCATCGAATACGCCTTGATGCGCGGCATCAACGACCAGGCGGAACATGCCAAATTGCTGGCGAAGCGTCTGAACCACTATGGAGATGATTGGGCGCATGTCAATCCGATTCCGCTCAATCCGATCGAGGGATCGAAGTGGACCGCGTCCAAACCAGAAGACGAGCGTAGATTCCTTGAGATTCTCCATAACGCTGGCATCACAGCCACGCTGCGTGATACCAGAGGACAGGACATTGATGGCGCATGCGGACAGCTTGCAGCCAAAGAACGTGACTGATTCCTCCGAAAGGCCCGGTTCTGTCCGCTACTCGGAATCCGCATGAACCGACGTAACGTATTGCGGTTACTCTTGCAATCATTGCAACCGTTATGCGTGAAGGAGTAGAGCAGCATGTCACTGGCGGTCCGAGTCATTCCATGTCTTGATGTCGATGCGGGACGAGTGGTCAAAGGCGTGCATTTCGAGAATCTTCGCGATGCAGGAGACCCGGTCGAACTCGCCGCGGAATACTACCGCCAGGGCGCGGACGAACTGACGTTCCTTGATGTGACGGCGTCAAGCTCCCATAGGCAGACCATGGTCGATGTGGTGAGCCGCACCGCCGAACAGATTTTTATTCCACTGACTGTCGGCGGCGGCGTACGTACCCCTGAAGACGTCGATTCCCTGCTTCGTTGCGGTGCGGATAAGGTCGGCGTCAACACCGCGGCCATCAATGACCCTACCTCATCAGTCGTGTCGCCGAACGATTCGGCAATCAGGTGCTTGTGCTGTCCGTCGATGCACGTCGCGAACAGGGAGAACGACATACGCAGTCAGGTTTCGAAGTCACCACCATGGGCGGGCGCAAATCCACTGGCATTGACGCCATTTGGTGGGTCAAGCGCGCCCAAGAACTTGGTGCGGGGGAGATTCTCCTTAATTCAATGGATGCCGATGGCACCCAACAAGGCTTCGATCTGGAGATGATCAAAGCTGTCCGCAAGGAAGTCAAAATCCCGATTATCGCTTCTGGCGGCGCCGGCAAAGCCTCGGATTTTCCGCCGGCAATCGAGGCGGGCGCCGATGCCGTGCTCGCTGCCTCGATTTTCCATTACGGCAAAGTCACCATCGGTGAAGTCAAAGACGCCATCAAGGCAGCCGGATACACCGTACGCTGAATAGAACCACGGAAACTACGCAAACCAACCCTGTAGTACTGAACAACGAATCGCAATACCATCATGACCAACGAAGCATACGACAACACCACCACTCTCGACCCGCGCATCGCACAGCGTCTCAAGCACGATGACAAAGGCTTGGTCGCGGCCGTCATCCAGCAGTTCGATACCAAAGAGGTACTGATGGTCGGCTATATGAACGACGAAGCCATCAGACGTACCCTCACCACCGGACGCGTCACATTCTGGTCGAGGTCCAGGCAGGAGTATTGGCGTAAGGGCGATACGTCGGGACATGCCCAGTATGTGAAGTCCTTCGCGCTGGATTGCGATGGAGATGCCATTCTGGTAGAAGTTGACCAAGTGGGAGCGGCTTGCCATACCGGCAAACGTTCCTGCTTTGAAGAAGGCGGACAGCTGCCTGTGGTCGTGGGCCATCGAACCAAAGAACAGGAGGGTCAGCGGTGAGCGAATGCAGCGTACAGACCCTCAAGTGGGGTGCTACATGGCCAAGCCGTGAGCAGTTCCATGAATTGGCCGACCAAGGCTACCGTGTCATCCCCATCGTACGTCGTTTGCTGGCTGATTCATTGACCCCAGTCGGCTTCTACGAGCGTCTCGCAGGAGGCCGTTCCGGTACGTTCATCCTCGAATCGGCTGAATTTGGCGGAGCGTGGAGTAGATACAGCTTCATCGGCGTGAATTCCATGGCGCAGCTGCGTTCGAACAACGGCAAAGCCGATTGGCTGGGACAGGTGCCTGTCGGAGTGCCCACCGACGGTGATGTTGTCGAAGTGGCACATGCCGCGCTGAAGACATTGAAGCTCCGCACGTCGAGGGATTGCCGAATCTGACCAGTGGCCTCGTTGGTACTGTCGGATGGGATTCCATCCGACATTGGGAACCGACGCTCCGTGCCGAAGCCCCGAATGAGACCGGACAGCCGGAAACCGTTCTGGCTCTCGCCACGGACATCGCAGTAGTCGACCACGTGTCTGGCTCGGTATGGCTGATTGCCAATGCCGTGAATGTCGATGACCGTCCGACTCGTGCCGATGCCGCCTACGATGAAGCGCTGGCACGTCTGGATGATATGCAGCGCAAGGCTGCCGCACCCGTCGAAAACGAAGCCCGGGTCAATGTGCTCGACGAGTCGGTCGGCCAGCCCCAACTGCGATTCCGCACGGAGAAAAGCGATTACGAACGTTCCGTTGAAGAGGCCAAACGCCATATCATCGATGGCGATGTGTTCCAAGTGGTCATTTCGCAGCGACTGGATATTGATTCTCCCGCCGATCCGTTTGATGTGTATCGTGTGCTGCGTACCCTCAATCCGAGCCCGTACATGTATTTCATGGCACTCACCGATGCTCAAGGACGTGATTTCAACGTCATCGGTTCCAGCCCGGAAACACTGATCAAGGTGGACAACGGCCATGCCATGTCTTTCCCAATTGCCGGTTCCAGACCACGAGGCGCCACTCCTGAGGAAGATGAACGTCTCGCCAAGGAACTATTGGCAGACCCGAAGGAACGCAGCGAGCATATCATGCTGGTCGATCTGGCCCGCAACGATCTGAGCCGCGTGTGCCGTCCGGAAAGCGTCGAAGTCGTTTCCTTGATGGACATCAAACGGTTCAGCCATATCATGCACATCTGCTCAACCGTTACCGGGCAGGTCGATCCGCATATGACGGCGTTCGACGTGTTCACTTCCGCCTTCCCCGCGGGACGCTGTCCGGAGCGCCGAAGCCGCGCGCCATCGAGATTATCGATGAACTTGAGCCGGCCGACCGTGGTATTTACGGCGGCACCGTCGGTTATTTTGATTTTTCAGGCAACCTCGATATGGCCATCGCCATTCGAACTGCATTCATTCGCGACCATGAAGCGAGCGTGCAGGCCGGAGCTGGAATCGTCCTCGATTCCGTGCCGGCCAGTGAGTGGCAGGAGACTCGCAACAAGGCCGAAGCCAGCGTTGAAGCGGTACAGATCGCCGCGCAGCTTCGCCAGTTGTGAGTCACATTCTGACCGTTCAATTGTGTTGTGAAAGGAAGCAGTAATGTCTGTGCTCGATGAATTGGTGGCGGGAGCGTCGAGGATCAGCGATCAAGAGAAAACAACGTGCCGCTCGCTGAGGTCAAGCGGATGGCGTTCGAGGCTTCAGCGCCAATCGATGCGCGTCAGTGGCTGAAAAAGGCGGATGGCATTCCGGTCATCGCCGAGATCAAGCGTGCCTCCCCATCCAAAGGCCATTTGAGCGATATTCCGGATCCGGCCGCTTTGGCCCGCGAATACGAGCAGGGAGGTGCAAGCGCGATTTCCGTGTTGACTGAAGGCCGTTGGTTCCTTGGCTCTCTTGAAGATTTCGACAAGGTGCGCGCCGCAGTGAGGATTCCCGTGCTACGCAAGGATTTCATCGTTACCGAATATCAGATTTGGGAAGCACGTGCGCATGGTGCCGATCTGGTGCTGCTCATCGTCGCCGCATTGGACGACGTCAAGCTCAAGTCGCTGCTCGATCTCGCGCATAGCCTCAATATGACGGTGCTGGTGGAAACACACACCCGTGAGGAGATTCAACGGGCCATCAATGCCGGGGCCAAGGTCATTGGCATCAACGCCCGCAATCTTAAAGACCTCAAGGTGGATGTGAACAAGTACAACGAACTGGCCGCGGATTTGCCGGACGATGTGATTCGCGTGGCGGAATCCGGTGTGTTCGGTTCGGTTGAGCTTGAGGATTACGCCCGTGCCGGCGCGGATGCGGTGCTGGTGGGAGAAGGCGTGGCCACCGCGGCCAACCATGAGCAGGCAGTGGAACGATTAGTAAAGGCAGGAGCAAGAGTGAAGGCATCCGAACAGACCCCGTTGGCAAGCCATGAAGGACCATATTTCGGACAGTTTGGCGGACGCTATGTTCCGGAAGCGCTGATCACGGCGCTCGACGAGCTTGAACGCGTGTATACGGAAGCCAAGGCCGATCCTGAATTCCATAAGGAATTGGCGCGGTTGAACCAGCAGTATGTTGGACGTCCGTCCCCATTGACTGAAGCGCCTCGTTTCGCGCAGAGGCTCGAGGAGAAAACCGGTCTTGATGCCCGTGTGTTCCTCAAGCGTGAAGACCTGAACCACACCGGCGCCACAAGATCAACAACGCGCTTGGACAGGCCCTACTGGTCAAGCGCATGGGCAAAACCCGTGTGATCGCCGAAACCGGTGCAGGCCAGCATGGTGTGGCCACTGCCACGGTCTGTGCCATGCTGGGACTCAAGTGCCGCATCTACATGGGACAGATCGATGCCCGCCGTCAGGCGCTGAACGTTGCCCGCATGCGCATGCTTGGCGCGGAGGTCGTCGAAGTCACCTTGGGTGATCGCATCCTCAAGGACGCCATCAACGAGGCGCTGCGCGACTGGGTCACCAACGTCAAAGACACCCATTATCTGCTCGGCACGGTCGCAGGACCTCATCCGTTCCCATCCATGGTGCGCGACTTCCAAAAGATCATTGGAGAGGAAGCGAAACAGCAGCTGCAGGATTGGTATGGCATCGACCATCCCGATGCTATCTGCGCATGCGTCGGCGGCGGCTCCAACGCCATCGGCATCATGAACGCCTTCCTCGATGACGAACGAGTGAACCTGTACGGTTACGAGGCCGGCGGTAACGGGCCCGAATCCGGTCGCCATGCCATTCGATTCGCGCCAGGTACCGGTGAACTGGGCATGTTCCAAGGAGCCAAGAGCTATCTGTTGGAAAACCCCGAAGGCCAGACCCTTGACACGTACTCCATCTCCGCAGGCTTGGATTACGCCTCCGTCGGCCCCGAACATGCATGGCTCAAGGATATCGGCCGCGTCAACTATTCCTGGGCCACTGATCAGGAAGCCATGAGCGCGTTCAAGGATCTGTGCGAAACCGAAGGCATCATCCCTGCCATCGAAAGCTCCCACGCAGTGGCCGGCGCGTACAAGGCAGCTGCAGACCTCAAGGCCAAAGGGTATGAGCATCCGGTCATGATCATCAACATCTCTGGCCGTGGAGACAAGGACATGAACACCGCCGGCAAATGGTTCGGATACCTGACCGACGAGCAGGCCAAAGCCTTGGAATCCAACGGCGCGCAAGGCAACAACGCGGACGGCGAGTGAGAAAAGGAGCAACCATCATGACGAACGCAACATCATCCACGCCGTCCGGCCAGCCACTCGGCATCAGCCACAAGCCAAGCCCGACGGAAACCATGTTCGATGAATTCAAAGCCGCCGACAAGCCGGCATTCATCGGATATCTGCCATACGGATTCCCTGATCCGGATTATTCGCTCAAAGCTTTCCGCACCATGGTCGAACACGGCGTGAACGCGGTCGAAATCGGGCTGCCGTATTCCGACCCCGTCATGGACGGTCCCGTCATCCAGGCGGCATCGCAAATCGCCATCGACAATGGTGAAAAAATCGCCAACGTATTCAAAGCGGTGGAAACAGTGGCGAACGCCGGGGGAGTGCCATTGGTCATGAGCTATTGGAACCTCATCTTCCATTACGGCGTCGAACGATTCGCACGTGATTTCGAAAACGCCGGTGGAGCCGGTCTCATCACCCCGGATCTCATTCCGGACGAGGCCGGCGAGTGGATCGAAGCTCCGACCGTCACGGACTCGACCGCATCTTCCTGGTATCTCCGGATTCCACCGAAGACCGTCTGAAAGTCGTTGCGGACAATGCGCGGGGTTTCGTCTATGCTGCCGCCCGCATGGGCGTCACCGGAGAACGCTCCACCATCGATGCGTCCCCGAAGGAACTGGTCGCCCGTACCCGCAAGGCCGGTGCGAAAAACGTGTGCGTAGGCATCGGTGTGTCCACCGCGGAACAGGGGGCTCGTGTCGGATCGTATGCGGACGGTGTCATCGTAGGCTCGGCTCTGGTGCATACCATGCTTGACGAATCCGGCAAGCATGCAGTCGACGAAGCCACCGGTCTCAAGGCCTTGGCGGCGAAGACTGAGGAGCTTGCCGAAGGCATCCACAACGCCCGCAACTGAACCAGTCCAAAGACAACATACTGGTAGTCCACGTACCATATCGTATACGTGGACTACCATCAGGAAACCATGACACTTGCTTACATTCCGTCACCCACCATTTCGCAGTTTTCCATCGGGCCGGTGACCATCCATTTCTACGCGCTGTGCATTCTGCTCGGCATCGTGCTGGCGGTATGGATGACAACCGTTCATTGGAAACGATATGGCGGTAATTTCGATCAGATTCTCGACATCACGCTTGTCGCGGTGCCGAGCGGCATCATCGGTGCGCGTATATACCACATCATCACCACTCCGGAACGTTTCTTCGGACCGACCGGCGATTGGGTGGAGATGTTCCGCATCTGGAATGGCGGACTGGGCATCTGGGGCGGCGTCCTGCTTGGAGCGCTTGCCGCTTGGGCATGGTGTCGTCACAAGCATTATCCAGTGGCTCTGCTCGGTGACGCCGTCGCGCCAGGATTGCTCGTGGCGCAGGCCGTGGGACGTCTGGGCAACTGGTTCAACCAAGAGCTCTACGGCGCGCCGACGACCTTGCCTTGGGGTTTGAAGTTGAATATGGAGGGAAGCGCCATCGGTCACAGCGAACAATGCTATGACGGAGCGACCTGCCCGACAGGCACGCTGTTCCACCCCACCTTCCTGTATGAGATGATTTGGAATCTCATCGGTGCTGCGCTCATCGTTTTCCTTGGTTCCAAAATCATGAAAAACTCAAGGCCGGGTCCTTGTTCGCCATATACATCATGTGGTACACGGCGGGACGCACTTGGATCGAGGCTCTGCGCATTGATTTCGCGCACGAGTTCCTTGGCGTGCGCATCAACGTATGGGTGTCCATGGCGGTGTTCGTGCTTGGCGTGGTGGCTTTCATCGTTATTCAGCAGATGGGAAAGTCCACCGAGCTGCTTGCCGAGAAGTTGCGCACCGTCACCGAGATTGAGCTAAGCCTCGTCGAGGATGGAGAAACCGGTCTCCCGACCGCGAAGGCCAACCTTACGAAAACCAAGGATGAAATCACGGCAAACGATGGCTCATCCGTCTCATATGCCGATGACCAGCCCGACAACAAGTAACATCAAGTCGATTACCTTCCATAGAATGAGAACCATGACTATTCAAATCGCACCTAGCATCCTGTCCGCTGACTTCTGCAATCTGGAACGTGACCTTAAGGCCATTTCCAACGCCGATCTCGTTCACGTGGACGTGATGGACCATCATTCGTTCCGAATCTGACGTTGGGTGAGCCGATTGTGGCTCGCATCTGCCAAGTCACTGACCTTCCGGTCGACGTGCATCTGATGATCGAGGATCCGGACCGTTGGGCTCCGGAATACGCCAAGCTTGGTGCGGCTTCCGTCAGCTTCCATATGGGAGCGACGCATGCTCCGGTTCGTCTTGCGCGTCAGCTGCGCGACATGGGCTGCAAGGCTTGCTTCGCGGTCCGTCCGGCCGAACCGGTCGAGCCGATCTTCGACATCCTTGACGAATTCGACATGGTGCTTATCATGACGGTCGAACCGGGCTTCGGCGGTCAGAAGTTCCTTGACAACCAGATGGCCAAGGTTCGTCGTCTGCGTGACGAAATCACCCGCCGTGGCCTGAAGACGAAGATCCAGGTCGATGGTGGCGTGAGCCCCAAGACCGCCCATATCGTTGCCGAAGCCGGTGCCGATGTGCTGGTCGCCGGTTCCGCCGTGTACGGTGCCGAGAATCCGGCCGAGGCTATCGACTCCATCCGCGAGAAGGCCGAAGCAGCCTTCAAGCGTGAACGCCCACCATACAAGGAAGCATACGAATATGAAGACTTTTGAATCGCTGTTCGCGGAATTGAGCGAGAAAGCCGCCACCAAGCAGGCCGGTTCCCTGACCGTCGACGAGCTTGCCAAAGGCACGCACTTCATCGGCAAGAAGATCGTCGAAGAGGCTGGAGAGACCTGGATCGCCGCCGAATATGAGGGTGCTGATCGCACGGCCGAAGAAATGAGCCAGCTCATCTACCATCTGCAGGTCATGATGATCGATCGTGGCATCACACTCGAGGACATCTACAAGAACCTGTGAGAAACCCGGGGCCATGCCAGTTGAAGGTGTGGCCTTTTTTAGAGGAGAAACATGCTAAGAATCGCTGTGCCTAATAAGGGCATGCTGTCCGAACCCGCCTGGAACATGCTGGCGGAAGCCGGCTACCGTTTGAGGAGCAACCCTCGCCAGTTGGTCGTGGAGGATCCCGACAATGATGTTGAGTTGTTCTACCTGCGTCCCCTCGACATTGCGGTCTATGTCGGTCGCGGCACCATCGACGTTGGAATCACCGGGCATGATTTGCTCGTGAACTCCGGCACCGATGCGGAGGAGCATATGCAGCTTGGCTTCGGAGCCTCCACGTTCCGTTTCGCAGCCCCGAACGATTCGCCGATTACCAAGCTTGAGGATATTGAAGGCAAGCGAGTCGCCACCACATTCGACAAGCTCGTACACGACTATCTGGTCGAGCATGGCATCAACGCGGAAACCGTGCACCTTGACGGCGCCGTCGAATCGTCCGTTCAGCTTGGCGTCGCCGATCTGATCGCCGATGTGGTTTCCACAGGGACCACTCTGCGTAATGCGGGACTGCGCATTTTCGCTGAACCGTTGATGCACTCTGAAGCCGTATTGATTCGTTCCCCTCGTCTTGAGGCGGATGACGAGCGGCTGACGATTCTGAGCAGGCGTCTGCAAGGCGTGCTCACTGCCCAGCGTAATGTGCTTATGGACTACGACATTCCGGTCGAGAAGGTGTCCGCCGCAGTGGATATCACTCCGGGTTTCGAAAGCCCGACGATTTCGCCTCTGCATGATAAGCAGTGGGCGGCCGTGCGTGTGGTGGTTCCGAAGGCGAAGGTGAATCAGCTTATGGACCAGTTGTATGAAGTTGGTGCCCGTGGCATAATAGTCACCGCGTTGCAGGCTTCGAGAATGTAGTGTTGCTTGTAATATGAGCAAACTGATTATTAAGAAGCAATACAGTCCGGAACCGCGAGACATCTATTTCACGGTTCCGAACTTCATCAGCCTGCTGAGAATCATTTCGATTCCTTTTATCGCGATGCTGGTCTCTCATCACAGGATGGTGACCGCCTTGGTCGTGCTTGCGCTATCGGCGATATCCGATGGTTTGGACGGACTGATCGCCAGATCATTCAATCAGGTGAGCAAAATCGGGCAAATTCTCGATCCGATTGCCGATCGTCTGCTGATCTTCTGCAGCATTCTTGCTTTGGGTGTGGCGAACATCATTCCATGGTGGATGCTGATCGTCGTCGGCCTGCGAGATTTGATCATGGCTGTTCTGATACTGGTTTTGGCGCAGCACGATTATGGCCCATTGCCTGTTCATTTCGTAGGCAAGGCCGGTACCGCGATGCTGCTTATCGCCATCGTCGCGTTGATCTTCGCCGACATCTGGTCCAACTCCGCTGCGGATACACTGCATCTATGCGGTCTTGCCACCGGAATCTGGGGCGTTGGACTGTATTGGCTTGCAGGTACATCTACATGCGCCAAGCATCCAACTGTTGAAGAACGATACAAACAGCAAGGATTGACGCATATATGAAGTCCGATGCTCCACGTTTCGCGTCGTTCCCCGTTTCCCCGGAGAACGTACCCACAAAGCATCGTGCCATTTTTTCGTCATCCTTCGTCGGCCTGTCATCCCATCATGTGCAACCGGCTCCATGCCCGCCATGCCGCAACGCCATAGACATGTCGATGACGATTCGCTTCGGCTTATTGACGATTTGACCAATCGTCCGATGGACGTCCTGTATTCGGACTCCCGCCTGGCCACTAAAAAACGTTCGGCGGTTTCGATTTGGGCCACCAGGATTCTGGTGTTCCTCATCTGCATCGCTGTGGGTGCCGCGGGAAGCGTTTTCGTGCGCCAGCTGAGCACTGACCCACGCAAAGAAGTACGCAAGCAGTTGGCAAGCCAGCTGACCGAACAAACGAAGCGGGTCGGCGACCTCACCAAGGGCGTCAACGACTTGCGGTCGCAAATCGAATCTGAATCGGAATCCTTGGCAAGCTGGTCCCTAAACCAGACGATGCAGGATGATGAAATGGTCAATGGAACGCTTCCGGTGCAAGGGGAAGGCATTGTCCTGACCGTAGCCAACCCGCTTTCCGTCAGCGGCGACAATGCCGACTCCTCACTGCCAAGAGAAAATGGCAGCCAGGTTCGAGTCGTCACCGATTCCGATTTGCAGCTGCTTGTCTCCTTGCTATGGCAATCCGGAGCGGAGGCGATCGCGATCAACGGCAACCGCCTTGGCGTGCAAACCTCGATTCGAACCGCCGGATCGACGATTCTCATCGGAGTCAATTCGGTGCAAAGCCCATATCGAATCGAGGCGATAGGCAATCAGGCGACCTTGGCGAAATCGGTAAGCAAGACAACGCAGAAACAACTGTATGACGATTTCAAAAAGGCCGGCATCTATCCGCAGATAAGCAAAAGCAAATCGATTACACTTGATGCTGCAGTGGCTGGCGACACGACGCATGTGAGGAAGGACAAGTAATGGCAGCTGTCTTGGGACTTATCATCGGCGTGGTAATCGGTGTATTCGTTCGTCCGGACATCCCCATCGAGCTCCAACCGTATCTGCCGATTATGGTATTGGCCGCGTTGGATGCGTTGCTAGGCGCCGCACGCGCGTATTTCCAACGCAGCTTTTCCGATAAAGTGTTCGTGATCTCCTTCTTCTCGAATGTCATCACCGCGACGCTGCTGGTGTTCCTCGGCAACCAGTTGGGAGTCGGCTCCCAGCTGCAGACCGCAGTGATCGTAGTGCTCGGCATACGAATCTTTACCAATGTGTCCTCCATTCGACGCTTCATCTTTAAAGGTTGATGCGGTATGAGCGGACAAGACGCGAACAGCAAGGACATGCTGTCCAGAATCCATGAGCAGAGGGTCAAGGACCAGAACAATGACAGCACCCAAACCGGTGCGTTCCCCATGGTCAAGGCCAAGAAGCGAATCTCACTTGATGCGAAGGTCACACGAACCCGACTGTATTCCAGCATTCTGGTCACGATATTGTGCGCCTTGCTTGGCTTCGGCTATGTGATCCAGATAAACAACACGACATCCACCTATGAGACGATGAGCGAAGATGAATTAACCAAGCTCATCAGCGAGACCAATGCTCAGGTCCAAAAGCTCGAACAGCGTAAGAACGAACTCTCCAGCCAGCTGAACGCTTTGAAAGACACCGCGGACAAAAATGAGAAAGCCGCGGAAATCGCCAAGCAGAACGCGCAGACCAACGGCATCCTATCCGGCCGTCTCGCGGCTACGGGAGAAGGCGTGGTCATCCGCATATCGCAGGGTTCCAAACAGAAGATTGACTCCGCGATATTGTTCACGTTGCTTGAGGAATTGCGCAACAGTGGTGCCGAGGTCATTGAGATCAACAATGTCCGCGTGGTAACCAGCACTTACATCAGTGGCACGGCCGGCAGTCTCGTCTGCGATGGCACCAAACTGAAATCCCCATTCACCATTCGCGCGATCGGCGACAGCGACAATCTGCAGAACGCGGTCAATCTGGCCGGTGGCGTCGGGTCGCGGCTCAAAGTGAAGTATGGCGCTACGGTATCGGTCAGCCCCTCTGACAAAGTGATGATCAAGTCCACACGTCAGGCTCCGCAGTATACATATGCGCACGTCATCGGACAGTAAACAGTAAAGGACCTTTCCTTTCGCGACATTCAATCAGCGTTGTTCTTCCGTTCACCGAAATGGCGTGCCGTTGTCTGCGCTTGACCCTATCTTGTTCATCGTTGATATATAGTCCAGGCCTGCACATTGGTAACGCGGACCCCGATAGCAAAGGACAACTCATGGCTGAACAGACCATCTCCATCACACTCAACGGCGAAAAGAAGGAGGTGGCGGCAGACCAGACCGGCGTCCAGCTCTTCTCCGACGACAAGAACATCATCGCGGTGCGTTTGAACGGCGAACCCCGCGATCTCTATACCGAGCTGCACGACGGCGACGTTGTGGAACCCATCGCGCTCGATAGCGAGGACGGTGTGGCCATCATGCGCCATTCCGCAACCCATGTCATGGCCCAGGCCGTGCAGGAGATTCGCCCTGACGCCAAGCTTGGTGTTGGACCGGTCATCAAAGACGGCTTCTACTACGATTTCGATGTCGAGACTCCTTTCACTCCGGAGGACCTCAAGGAAATCGAAAAGCGCATGCAGCGCATTATCAAGTCCTCCCAGTCCTTCCGCCGCCGCGTGGTGACCGAGGAAGAGGCTCTTGCCGAGGAAGCCGACCAGCCCTACAAGCTTGAACTTATCAAGGATAAGGAAGCGCATCTTGACCCGGAAGCCGCCACCGAAATCAGCGGCAAGAACTGAGCTTCTACGATAACGTCGACCGTGAAGGCAATGTGGTTTGGAAGGACCTGTGCCGTGGTCCG
>ENA-OQHA01000248-OQHA01000248.1-human-gut-metagenome-genome-assembly--contig:-NODE-248-length-29071-cov-3.202875_pt1 | contig 29071 bp, 36 predicted proteins | sample MGYA00242558_ERZ504707 | MGnify/ENA primary metagenome ERZ504707 (study PRJEB26092, sample SAMD00036197) | human gut metagenome | host: Homo sapiens | study: EMG produced TPA metagenomics assembly of...
TCTGACAGAGTCTGTGCGGCTGCTAATATTTCTTGATAGGTCATGACTACAAGTATTTGTGGACGTAAAGATATGAAAAATAATGGAAAACACATCAATATACAACGCAAAAATCAACTATAGCCAACGAAAAATTATGAAAACAGGATTTCTAACTCTTCTGATGGTGCTGGCTATGACTTTTACAGGATGTCAGGCACAAACTTACAAAGTTGTTCCCAGTAAGAACTATGTAACTCAGCGCGTGAATTTAGGCAATGTGTCTTCATTGATACTTATTCCTTTGTGGATATCATTTATAAACCGTCCTCCGGTCCGGCGTATGCGGAAGTTTATGCGCCCGATAATATAGCGAAATATGTGAAGCTGGAGGAAAAGGGAGGTGAATTGAAGGTTATATTCAAGGTTCCCGGAACCAACTCCTATTCAATCAATGGAAAATATACCTGTGAAGTAAGGGTGTATGCTCCTTCTGTAACGGGTTTCTGTACTTTGTCTTCAGGTGATATCAAGATTGATGGAGATCTGAATACGCGGAAGGATATTTCTCTTCAGACAAACTCCAGCGGTGATATCGATGCGCGTGATCTTCGTTGTGCCACTTTGAATATACAAACAAACAGCAGTGGGGACATTGAAGCCGGTAACGTGGAATGTTCCAAGTTGATGATGTGTACCAATTCCAGCGGTGATGTGTCGTTGGAAAAGGCAAATTGTGACAAGGCCTTCCTTTCAACTAATTCCAGTGGTGACTGCAAGGTGAGTACACTTGTCTGCCAGAATAATGTAGATGCAACGGCTAACAGTTCGGGTGATATCTTTGTAAGCGGAAGTTGCCGGCAGGCTGCGTTTTCAGCTAATTCAAGTGGTGATATTAATGCTTCCGGTCTGAAAGCTGCCAAGGTTAGTGCAGTAAGTAATTCCAGTGGTGATATTACCTGTCATGCCAGCCAGTCTGTTTCTGCTTATTGTTACAGCAGTGGCAATATCGGTTATTCCGGTAATCCGTCCAAAGTGGAAACTTCCAAAAAAGGAGTTTATCGGATGTAAGATAGAAAGAGGTAATTAGATAATTCCGGAAAAAGCGGAATCCTTTGAAAAGGAGAGACGTTTTTTCCGGAATTTTATTTTTATTGCAGGATGGCCTGGATGGTCTGCTGTTCTTCTTGAGAAAAGGAAATGTTTTCCAAAGCTTTCAGATTATCTGCAAGCTGTTCCACAGAACTGGCACCTACGATTACTGATGTAACGAGCGGATGAGCCAGCAGCCAGGCCAGAGACATTTCTGCGAGTGACTGTCCCCGTTCACAGGCCAGACGGTCCAGACGGATGATCTTTTGCAGAAGATCTTCGGTCAATGCTTCTTTTTTCAGGAATCCTCCCCGTGCGATACGTGAGTCTTCAGGAATTCCTTTCAGATAACGGTTGGTGAGCAGTCCCTGTGCAAGCGGAGAGAAAGCTACGAATCCGCTTCCATTTTCAGCTGCCTGTTGCAGAATTCCCTGTTCCTCCGGTTCGCGGTTCAACAGGTTGTAGCGTCCCTGATAAAGCAGGCAGATGACGTCGTGGTCTTTCAGGTAGGTATACGCTTTCCGGGCAGCTTCAGGAGGATATTTGGAAATACCCACGTAAAGAGCCTTTCCCTGACGTACGATGTCTACCAGTGTCTGCAGGGTTTCTTCCAGCGGTGTTTCCGGATCATAGCGGTGCGAATAAAAGATATCCACATAATCCAGGTTCATCCGTTTCAGACTTTGGTTGAGGCTTGCTGTCAGATGCTTCCGTGATCCCCATGTGCCGTATGGTCCGGGCCACATGTCGTGACTGGCCTTGGTAGAAACAAACAGTTCGTCCCGGTAAGGAGCAAATGATGTTTTCATGATCTTGCCGAAAGTTTCTTCTGCACTTCCTGCTGAGGGGCCGTAATTGTTGGCCAGGTCAAAATGCGTAATGCCGTGATCGAAGGCATAATGCAGTTTGTCTTTGCTTCGGGCCAGACTGTCTACATCACCGAAGTTATGCCATAATCCCAGTGAAATGGCGGGCAACAGGATACCGCTTTTTCCGGCACGTCGGTAATCCATTCTACAGGTATACCGGTTATTGGCTGCTTGATATACAGAATCACTCATAGTTATAAAGGTTAGTTTCCGAAATTCTCTTCAATATGATTCAGGATTGCGTTCAGTTCCTCCAGTGTTTCTGCGCGCAACATTGCGATACGTGTATCTCTGAAGTTAGGAATTCCCTTGAACAGGGGAGAGGCAGCCAGGTGTCGTCTTACGTGGAGGATACCTCGCCGTTCGTCAAGCAGGGCCACACTGTCTTTTACTTCCTGTCGGAGAACGTCCATTCTCCACTGGAAACTCAGGGGAGGAAGTTCCTCGCCGGTCTGCAGGAAATGTTTGATTTCCTTGAAAATCCAGGGACGTCCGAAGCTGGCACGGCCCACCATGATGCGTCTACACCATAGCGGTCGAAGCATTCCTGTGCACGCTGAGGGGTAGTGACATCTCCGTTTCCGATGATGGGAATACGCATGCGGGGATTGTTCTTCACTTCACCGATCAGTGTCCAGTCGGCTTCGCCGGTGTACATCTGTGCCCGTGTACGTCCATGAATGGTGAGTGCTTCGATTCCACAGTCCTGAAGCTGTTCAGCCAGAGGAACGATGATTTTGTGTTCGGCATCCCAACCCAGACGGGTTTTCACCGTTACAGGAATGCGTACGGCATTTACTACGGCACGCGTGATTTCAAGCATTTTCGGAATGTTCTGAAGAAGGCCTGAACCGGCTCCTTTTCCGGCAACCCGCTTGACGGGGCAGCCGAAATTCAGATCGAGAATATCCGGTTTGGCCTGTTCTACAATACGGGCTGCTTCCACCATTGTTTCGGTATCCTTACCATAGATCTGAATTGCTACGGGACGTTCTTCATCACTGATGTTCAGTTTAAGCAGGGTCTTGCTTACAGAACGTATCAAGCATCCGCTGAAACAAACTCGGTATATACCATATCGGCTCCGAACTTTTTGCACATCAGACGAAAAGCCGGATCTGTAACGTCCTCCATCGGAGCGAGCAGGACGGGTTTTTCTCCCAGGTCTATATTTCTTATTTTCATGTTACTTGTTTATGGTGCAAAGATAGTAAACTTACATCGCTTCTGGAGCGTTGCCTGTGAAAAACGGAAACCACAGGGCGTAGCTTTAAGATTCGTTATGTGGATTTTCTGTGATTTTCACATTCCCTGTTCCGCACTGTTGGGTAAAACTTCCGCAAATTTTTGTTTCGGGTTTCAGATAGACATGCGTAACTATTTGAAAATCAATGTTGGCATATGACGATTATTTCTTTGGCATGACGCTTGTCTGTAATTTAGTGACACGAAACTAAAACTTAATAACTTAAAACTTTACGATTATGAAGAAATTATTTGTAGCAGTAGCATTGGTAATGGGAGTAGGAACAACAGTAGCTTTCGCAGCAGACAACCAGACAACAGCAGCATCTGTAGCAGTTGCAGTGAATGATTTTGTTCCTGTTGAAGTAGATGATCTTCCTCAGGCTGTAAAAGATACCTTGGCAAAAGATTATGCAGATTATATGGTGAAGGAAGCCGCAGTAGAAGCAAATGAAGATGGAACCCAGACGTACAAGGTTACGTTGACGGCACAGGACGATACTGAACAGACTGTTCTGTTATCTGAAAATGGAGAAGTGCTGAAATAATGAATTTGGTTTCTGATACCATCAGGATGGGGTATGCCGCAAGGTATACCCCTTTGTTTTGTCTTATAGTCAGTGAAAGAGTGTTGTTTTCAAGGTAGTTCATGAAAAAAGCATTACCTTTGCACATCGAATCAATCCGTAAAATAATGAATTACTCGATAAAAGACTTTGAGATTATGGCCCCGGTGGGTTCTCGTGAATCACTGGCGGCAGCTCTTCATGCGGGAGCAGATTCCATCTATTTTGGCATTGAGAGTCTGAATATGCGCGCCCGTTCGGCCAGCACGTTTACTATTGATGATTTGCGTGAGATCGCAAAGGTGTGTGATGAACATGGGGTAAAGAGTTACCTGACCATCAATACGATTATCTATGATGAGGACATCGAACTGATGCGCAAGATTGTGGATGCAGCCAAGGAAGCTGGCATCAGTGCCGTGATTGCTGCCGATGTGGCTGTGATGGCTTACTGTAACAAGGTGGGACAAGAGGTACATTTGTCTACTCAGTTGAATATCAGCAATGCTGAAGCCCTGAAGTTTTATGCACAATTTGCCGATGTGGTAGTACTGGCGCGTGAACTGAATCTGAAGCAGGTGCGCAAGATCTATGATGCAATCCAGCAGGAAGGCATTAAAGGTCCGATGGGTGAGCCTGTTCGTATTGAGATGTTCTGCATGGAGCGCTTTGTATGGCTGTTTCAGGAAAATGTTATCTCAGCTTGCATGAGCTGAATGCTTCTGCTAACCGTGGTGCCTGCATGCAGGTATGCCGCCGGTCTTATCTGGTGCGGGACAAGGAGAGTGATATAGAACTGGAAGTGGATAACAAATACATTATGTCTCCCAAGGATCTGAAGACTATTCATTTCATGGATGAGATGATTGAAGCCGGAGTACGGGTGTTCAAGATTGAAGGACGTGCCCGCGGTCCTGAGTATGTGAAGACCGTTGTGGAATGTTATAAGGAAGCCATCCAGTCCTATCTGGACGGAACATTTACCGAAGAAAAGAAAGCTGCCTGGGATGAACGCCTGAAGACGGTTTTCAACCGGGGATTCTGGAACGGCTATTATCTGGGCCAGCGTTTGGGTGAATGGAGCCGAAACTATGGATCGGAAGCTACGGAACGTAAAGTATATGCCGGACGCGGTATTAAATATTTCTCCAATTTGGGAGTTGCTGAATTCCTGATTGAAGCTGCAGAGATCAAGGTCGGTGACAAACTATTGATTACCGGTCCTACAACTGGTGCCATGTATGTCACTCTGGAGGAAGCACGTGTGGATCTGAAACCTGTGGACGTGGTGAAGAAAGGCGTTCATGTTTCGTTTAAGGTTCCTGATCGTGTACGTCCAAGTGATAAGTTGTATCGGGTTGTACCGGCAGAAGAACTGAAGAACAAGCAATAAAATCCGGAATACCGTTCTTGTCTGATTTCCAGGGATAAAGAACAGTCAGAAAAACGTCGAATCGTTTTCATTGAAAGGCCGAAGTTCTTTCAATGAAAGATTCGACGTTTTAAAAAAAGCTGGCGGGCTTTTTGAGGTTGTCTTTAGAGGCAGGGAACACGGATAAATTCCGTTTCCGGGAAATGCCGTTCCAGCCAGGTGCGGATGTATTCTTCCGTATCATGCTGGATGATTTTGTCTTCATTTTCAGGATACAGGTTATACAGTACGCTGTGAAGGCGGATACCTCGTTTTTCGATGGCTTCCAGGCTGAGCAGGGTGTGGTTGATGCTTCCCAGACGTCCGGAGGTGACGAGGATCAGCGGATAATTCTTTTGTGCTACATAGTCGATCGTCAGCAGGTCGCGGGTCAGGGGGACCATCAGACCGCCGGCTCCTTCCAGCAGCACGCGGTCGTAAGATTGCAGCAGGGCCTGTGAGGCTTGTTCGATCTTGTCGAAATCAATGTCCCGGTGATCTATTTCCGCAGCCAGATGGGGCGAACAGGGGTAAGTAAAGATTTCCGGCATGGTCAGGCGTTCGCGGTCGGCTTCCACCAGTCCCGTTCCCATGATCTGGCGGTGGACTTCAATATCTTCTGAGATTTCGGTATTGCCGGTCTGGATAAACTTCTGGGTAATGGTCTTGATGCCTTCCCGGTTCCATTCCCGGGCCAGAAATCCGGTGGCATAACTTTTTCCGATGGCGGTATCAATGCCGCTGACAAAAATAATTTCTTTTTTCATGATGCGATTTTTTTAGCAATGATGTAAATCGGATGATAGGTCAGCCGTACCGTATGATCCGGCTGGCTGTATATTTCCTGATATCGGTTACAGAAAGTGGCGAGGCTTCCTTTGGTCCACTGGCTTTGACGGATGCCGGTCACTCCCGTAGCTTTCAAGTGTTTGAGTACGTCCATGGGCGACTGGAAGGAAAGGCTTAGCTTCTCTTCGTGGCAGTAGAGCAGTTCATAGTCGGAACGTAAAGCCTCTTTCAGTTCCTCAAGTGAAAGATAAGGCAAGGTAGCTCCGGTGAGTGAGGCGACTTCTGTCAGGTTCTCCTTGCCGAAGGTACTGAACGTGAAATAGCCGTCGTTCGTCAGCAGATGACTGCACCGGTGGAAGAAACGCTGGGGCGATTCAAACCATTGTAAGGCCGAACAGGAAGCGATGAGGCTTTGTCCGGCCGGAAAGTTCAGGCGTTCTGCGTCTCCGGCAAAGAAACGGATCCGGTCGCCCAGCAAATCTTTGAAGCAACCTGCACTTCGGGACAGATGTCGTTCAGGCAGAGTTGTCCGGGTTTGACGTCATGCAGGTAGGAACGTGTGAAGAGGCCTGTTCCGCATCCCACCTCCAATACGCTGCGATGAGCTGATGCGGGAAGGTAACGCCGGATAAGTCTGGTCATTTTTTCGGCGATCTGCCGTTGGATATTTGCTTGCTCCGGATAGGTTGAGGCGGCCCTGGCGAATCGTCTTCTGATCAGTCCTTTGTCCATAGCTGCTCCTTTCCTTTCAGGCATTCCGTGAAAAACAGGTCTGCATAATGCGCTATATTCATGGAGAGAACAGGAGTTCCCTGCCAGGCTTCCAGCTGGTTTTGTGAGGGGAAGATCCGGTCTTCGTGCCGATGATTGCTTTGTCCCACTGAAAAGCGGGTACCGGTAGGCGGAGAACTTCCTGCCGGAGGGCTTTCAACTCTTCGTACAGTTCTTCGACGCTGCGGCGGGGCTGGCGGTCAAGAAAGTGCTTTACTTCTTCCGTACCGCCGCACATCCGGCGACGGAACTTGGCCAGTGTAGCCGGAGAAAAAGTATCAAGTGTTCCGTTGAATACAGCTTCCGGTATGCCTGTCGTATCGTGAATGGGAGTGAGTGTCCCGTTGACGGCCAGTTTCATTTCCCAGGGAAGATCTTTCCCGGAAAAGGTTTGTGAGGCAGCCCATACACCCATAGACCAACCCAGCAGACGGATGGACTGATAGCCTTCCAGCTGGCTGTAGTCGAAATCTGGATTTCGGTAGTCAAAACACAACAGGTAGTCATACCCTTCCGCTGCCGGACGTGTGAACAGGCATTCGTCACTGCCCCATCCTGCAAAGAAAAGCAACAGGGATGAATTCCCTTCTCGGAGAATGAATCGTTGTTCCATGTGTGTATGGGTTTATTTGTTTTGAGTTTCTTTCAGAATCTGAATCAGTCGGCTGATTTCTTCCGGGGTGATGGCGGCGGTCAGGGAGAATCTCAGTCGCGAGGTGCCTTCCGGTACCGTAGGCGGACGTACGGGAAGAACATAGAATCCTTTCCGCTGCATTTCCGCTGCTTTCTCGATGGCCTTCTCGCTAGCTCCCAGTGTCAGCGGAACGATCTGGCTTTCAGATGTACATTCGCATCCCATTTCCCGGATGCAGGTGCGCAGCCGGCTGGAGGCCTCGGCCAGCCATTGCCGGCGGTCGTCCCATTGCGAGAGCCGTTCCAGCAGAAATTTGGTCCAGGCAATGTTGACAGGAGGCAGGGCAGTTGTGAAAATAAACGGACGTACCTTATTGACCAGGTAATTCCGGATTCTTTCACGGCAGACACATAGGCACCGATTGATCCCAGTGCCTTGCCGAATGTGCCGCACAGGAAATCGATATCCTTGATACATCCCTGTTCTTCGGCAACGCCCAGTCCGTGAGCTCCCCGGACGCCGATACCGTGTGCCTCGTCTACATAAAGATAAACATTGGGATATTTGTTTTTCAGTTCCACGAGTGTCTGGAGCGGAGTTACATCTCCGTCCATGCTGAAGACGCTTTCCGTCACAATGATGATCCGGCTGTAATTTTTGTGATATTTCTGGATCAGCGTTTCCAGAATGCGGTAATCGTGATGACGGTAGCGGATGCTGTATCCACTGGATAACAGGATACCGTCGATGATACTGGCATGAACGAGCTTGTCGGCCAGAATGAGTGTCCGGCTGTCCGTGATGGCGGGCAGAATGCCTGAGTTCATGTGATAGCCGCTTCCGAAGGTCAGTGCACTTTCCGTGCCGAACAGATCAGCCAGAAGCCTTTCCAGTTGTGTGTAAATATGGAAGTTTCCGGTCAGCAGGCGTGAGGAAGAGGATGAAAAGAGCAGGTCGCGGTTATCTGCACTTCCCAGAAATTCATCACGCAGCGCCGTGTCCGTGGCCAGTCCCAGATAGTCGTTGGAAGAAAGGTTCAGCATCCGTTGTTCTCCGGATAGAACCCATTTCCCGTCATGTATCACTTCAGGGAGTGTGCGCAGGTTGCCTGCTTCTTTCAGTTTCTTCAGTTCTTCCTGATAGAAGTGCTGGGTATTGCTTGAGGTTTTTGATAGTTTCATAAAGATTCTTCTCCTACTATTTTCACCAGTGCGGCGGTCAGTTTGCTTAATTGTTCAGGTTGTATGATGAAAGGCGGCATGATATAGACCAGTTTTCCGAATGGACGTACCCAGACACCTTCTTCTACGAAACGTCGTTGTATCCGGGCCATGTCAACTTCCCGGCGTGTCTCAATGACTCCGATGGCTCCCAGTACCCGTACGTCGGCAACTCCGGGAAGAGAAGCTGCCGGAGCCAGTTCTTCCTTGAGCTGGGTTTCGATCCGCTTCACGTTTTCCTGCCAGCCGGAAGACAACAGCAAATCAATGGAAGCGCAGGCCACGGCACATGCCAGCGGGTTTCCCATGAAGGTGGGACCGTGCATGAAAGCATGCGGATAATGGTCGGAAATGCATTCGGCAACTGCATCTGTGGTCAGCACAGCCGAGAAGGTCATGTATCCTCCAGTCAGTGCTTTGCCGATGCACATGATATCCGGTTCGCCCCCCGCATGTTCCCAGGCAAACAGTTTGCCGGTCCGTCCGAATCCGGTTGCAATTTCATCAAAAAGAAGCAGCATTCCATGTTCGCGGCACAGGCGTGCAGCTTCCCGTAAGTATTGGGGGTGATAAAAACGCATGCCTCCGGCTCCCTGGACAATTGGTTCCAGAATCAGACCGGCCAGTTCATTTTCGTGAGCTTCTATGGTTTCTTTCAAAGGAAGGATATCGGTTTCATCCCATTCTCCCCCGAAACGCGATTTCGGGGACGGAACAAAATGCCGGACAGGCAGAGCATTCCCGAACAGACTGTGCATGCCGGTTACAGGATCACATACTGACATGGCATTCCATGTATCTCCGTGGTAACCGGAACGGATGGTTACGAAGTTGTTCCGTTGCGGGCAGCCTTTGGCAAACTGATACTGTACTGCCATTTTGAGAGCTACTTCCACTGCTACCGAACCGCTGTCTGCGTAAAAGATCCGGCTCATGGAAGGAGGAGTCAGTTGCAGGAGCCGTTTACCCAGCGCGATGGCCGGCTCGTGAGTCAGTCCTCCGAACATGACGTGTGCCATGCTTTTCAACTGCTTCTCGATGGCTGCATTCAGTACAGGATGATTATATCCGTGAACGGCACACCACCACGATGACATGCCTTCGATGAGTTCGGTGCCGTCTTCCAGTGTGATGACACATCCTTCAGCCCGTTTGACTTTATAAGTCGGAAGCGGCCGGGTGGCTGAAGTATACGGATGCCAGAGATGATCCCGGTCGAAACTGTCTGTCATAGCTTCAAAGTTCATAGCCTGCTTTTTTAATACGTTCAATATCTTCTTTTACATTCGATCCCAGCGTCGTAAGCAGATCGCCTACGATGGCCGAATTGATTCCCACATGAAGTGCCAGCGCGAGAGTTCTTTCGTCCATTTGTGAACGTCCTCCTGCAAAGCGCAGGTATGCATGAGGATGAACAAAACGGAACATGGCAACAGTGCGGATGATCTCTTCTGATGTCAGTGGTACAGCATGTTCCAGTGGAGTTCCCGGAATGGGATGCAGCAAATTAAGCGGAATGGACTGAACTTCCAGTTCCTTGAGGCAAAGGCCAGTTCCACACGCTGGGCCGGGGTTTCACCCATGCCGATAATTCCACCGCTGCAGATATCCATTCCTGCTTCTCGGGCTGCTTTCAGGGTTTCTATTTTCTGTGCCTGTGTATGAGTGGAACACAGGTGTCCGAAATAAGAAGGTGCAGTTTCCAGATTGCAGTGGTAGCGTGTCACTCCTGCTTCCTTGAGCCGTTTCAGCTGGTCTGCGGTTGCCAGTCCCAGAGAAGCACAAAGCGAGATACCACATTGCCGGTGCAGTTCTGCAAAGTGTTCACACAGGACTTCTGTCTCTTTTTCTGTCGGCCGGCGACCGTCTGGTAACGAGAGAGAAACGTTTTACTCCCTGGCTTTCGTTGAGGCGGGCATGGCGGAGACATTCCTCTACCGGAACGATGCCATATATTTCGGCGCGGGTATTGTGGTGAGCCGACTGGGCACACCATTTGCAGTTTTCCGGGCAGCGTCCTGATTTGGCATTGATGATGGAACACATATCGAATACCTGGGGAGCGCACTGTTCAGTGATTTCGTGAGCCGCCTGGCACAAGGCTTCGAAAGGGGCTTCCGTCAGGAGGGAGAGAGCCTCTTCGGCTGTCAGGCTTCCGCCTGCTATGATGCGTTGCTTGATTTCTTCCATTTTGATCATTCGGTTTGTTAATTGGTTAAGAGATAAGGTTAGTATTCCGCCGGATAAAAAGGAAGTCTATCCGTGACGGATGAATATCACGGACAGTAAAGCAAAACAAAAGAGAGGAATAAATCCCGGAAATCCGGGACAGGGAGCGGCCGCAGGAGTATGAATTTCCCGTTCCGGAAGGCAGAAGCCGGCAGGAAGCGGGGGCATTTCCGTTCCTGAAGCCCGTGAGGCTTCTTCCGGTGGCATGAAGCCGGTGTTTCCCTGCAGGGAAGACTGTTTCTCGGCTGTATATCCGTTTTTGCTTAACGCTACCTCCGTGATTCCTTTGCTGACACATCCCATCGTTACCTGAATCTTCAGGCTGGCAAAGGCAGCATAGGCCTTACGACTCCATTGACAGAATCGTACAGTACGGGGACGGTATGTGAAAGCAGACTGGTACATAGCGTTTTTCTGATGGCGGCAAATGTAGTGAAAAATATCTGCAAAAGAGATGTGTGGAGTGTTAACCGCGTGTTAATAATTTGTTCTCACCCTGTTGATAGTTTAAAACGGTGTGGTTGATATCAGGAAGAAAATATTTGTATAACAATGATTTAGTCTTGTTTATATCTTGTGGAAAAATAGGGAATGGACAGTTGATAAAACTTCTGTTCCATGAGCTGGACCTGCGATAAACTTTGGTTGTTGTTATCGGGAAGTTGCAATAATTCCTCCTCCCAGCACGAGTTCGTCACGATAAAATACGGCGGCTTGTCCCGGGGCAACAGAGGCAAGCGGTTCGTGCATATTCACATGCAGGCAACCGTCACCTGTGCAGGTAACCGTACACCGGTTGGCTTGTTTCCGGTAACGGATCTTAACGATAACATCAGGATGATTCAGGCAGTTTCGGGATCGATCAGATTCCAGTCTGTGAGCAGCATTTCCTGTTTTTCCAGAGCGCGAAGGTTGTCACATACAATAACTCGGTTTTGTTCTGGTAAGGTCTCTTTGACAAACAGTGTCTTGTTCAGCCAGATACCCAGTCCCCTTCGCTGTCCGATGGTATAGAACGGATATCCTTCATGTTGTCCCAGCTTTCGTCCTTCTTCATCCAGGAACTCTCCCGGAGATATCTGTCCTTCCGGTACATGACTTTTCAGGAAGGTGCGGTAATCCATCGGACAAAAACAGACGCCCAGGCTGTCACGTTTGCGGGCAGCTTTCAGTTGTCCCCGTTCGGCCGCTATTTCCCGGACACGTACTTTGGTCAGTTCTCCCATAGGAAACAAAGCGCGTTCCAGCAAATCCTGCGGGAGTCCCCAAAGGAAAAACGACTGGTCTTTATCCGGATCAGCTCCGGAACGGATGAACCAGCGGTCGTTTATAGTCTGTTTCCGTACATAATGGCCTGTAGCCAGATGATAAATACCTTCCCGGTCGGCAATTTCTTTGAGTAATGGCCATTTCAGCTGGTTGTTGCATAAGGTACAGGGAACGGGAGTCCGTCCGTTCATGTATTCCTGAATAAAATAATGAATGATTTGTTCTTCGAACACTTCCCGTGCATCATAGGTCAGATGACGGATACCCAGTTGTTCGCATAAGTGGCGGGCATCTTCCAGATATTCGGTCTGAAAATCTTTTTCGTAAAAACGGAATGTAATACCGGTTACTTCATAGCCGGCATTCTGCAACAGCATGGCCGCTACGGAACTGTCCGTGCCTCCACTCATACCTAATAAAACCTTGTTGTTTTTTCCCATGGGACCGTTTGTCTGATATCTGTTCATATAAGGATAAAAAAAGGAGTACCGCTGTACTCCAACCTTTGTTAACCTTAAATCTAATACTATGAAAAACACGTTGCAAAGGTACGGACTTTTCTGAAATCTGCAAGTGGTTATTTGAAAAAACTCTGTTTTATAACATTTTTTAGGCATTTGTGTGGTCATCTTTACATAATAGCTTTCATGTTTCCATCAGGAAGAAGTTTTGTTCTTAAAAAGTTTGTTACCTTTGTTGCCGATTAACTAGATAATAAATAAAAAGAAAATGAAAAGATTAACACATTCAGGCATTTTGATGTTGGGGCTTTGCTTGGGGGGAATGATGCAAAGTTGCTCAACTACGGACTCTAATTCAACTATTCAGCCTACTCCGGGCCAGCAAGCTATGATTGACCGGAAATATGGTATGTTTTTGCATTTCGGGATGAATACTTATTTGAATGCGGAATGGAGTGACGGAACTGCTGCTGCCGGAGTTTATGCTCCACCGGCTGACATTGCAGAACAAGCTGCAGGCTGGGTGAGAAATGCAAAAAGGCCGGCATGCGTTCGATTGTTCTTAACCACAAGCATCACGACGGATTTTGTTTGTGGGATAGTAAGTATACCGATCATGACATTGCCAATCCGGCTATCGAGCATAAGGTGGATATTGTAAAGGCTGTATCGGATGCCTGCCAGAAAGAAGGATAGCATTCTCTGTTTATTATTCTTTATGGGACCGGCATGAGCCTTGTTATCAGGATGAAGATAAAAAAGTGTATATTCAGTATATGAAGAATCAGCTTCAGGAGTTGATGACCGGTTATGGGCCGGTTCATGAACTTTGGTTTGACGGAGCCTGGACCGGAAAACGGAAGACTGGCATCTGCAGGAGGTATATGATTTTGTAAAAAGTATGCAGCCGGACTGTCAGATCTCAACCAACTGGACAATAGGTAAACGTCCTGTAGATATGCAGGAAGGTGATTCTATTATTTATTTCCCTTCTGATTTTCGTTTATGGGATCCTTTCCTTCCTGTGGCTGATGATCCTAAAATTTATACACACAGCGGTAAGCAATATTATCTGCCATTTGAAAGTACACAGACAATTTCTGTAATTGGAAACTGGTTCAGTCATCCGGAAGACACTACAGTGCGTGATGTCGAAGAACTGGCAGACATTTTCTATACGGCAACAATTAATGACAACTGTCTGTTGCTGAATATTCCTCCAGATACACAGGGAAAGCAGAATCCGAAAGCAATAGAAAATATTCTGACGTTGGCCCGGCAACTGGGTATTGAAAACGGAAAACCTTTCCCAAAAGAACTGAAGAAACCTCAGTCCTTGATTACGGATGCTACTGCTGAGGCTACAAGTATCTATAAGAATGATACATTGCATTATGGTCCGTCTTATGCAGTGGATAATGATGTCTCTACTTCATGGATGTCTGCTGATTCATTGGCCTCCATGACTGTGAATTTGCGGAAAGAGAGTAAGTTTCAGGAGATATTCCTGATTATCGGTGAAAATAGCATCACACAGTTATCCATTGATAAGGAAGATAATGGAAAGTGGGTTCCGGTTTACCAGAGTGGCGTGATTCCCAAACAGCGTGGAGAAAGCTTTATGGGATATGGAACAATTTCCTGCAAACTGGATGAGCCGATATCCGCCCAGCGTTTGCAGATTCGTATTCTTCAGTCAAACGGGAAGCCATCCATTTACTCTGTTCGTCTGAAATAATCAGTTAAGTTTTCCACAACTTCTGAACATCCGGCTCAGGGTTGTGGAAACTTATTTTAGCACAATCCGTAAAAAACGGTGATCAAAAGTTTGTTATCTTTGTCCGACGATTCCATAAAAGGAGGATATATGAAGAAACAATTGATTATCATGGATTTTACAGGAGTGTATAACTATGAACCATTTATCCGTAATCAAAACTGTATTTGGCTGGATTGCGTCATTTGTATGGGACGGAATGCTATTGTGATGAAGAAGGAGCTGCTTCTCTCAAACGATTGATTGCAGATTATCCGGCAGAAGGAATTCATTTTATTGACTCAGGAAATTATCATTACCTGACAAAATTCTGGACGGACAAACTGAACTATCCGTTTTCTCTATTAGTTTTTGATCATCATCCGGATATGCAACCTCCTTTGTTTGAGGATATGATTTCTTGCGGAAGCTGGGTAAAGGATATGCTGGATACGAACCCTTATTTACAGAAAGTGGTTGTAGCCGGAGCCTCGGAGGCGTTAATCCGTGCAGTGCCGGATATTTACAGAGATAGGGTTCGTTTTTATGGAGAAAAAGCGCTGAAACAGGAAGAAACCTGGAAGCGTTTTGCATCAGAGCATGTTAATGAACCTGTTTATATTTCCATAGATAAGGATGTACTTAATCCAGAATCGGCTGTAACCAATTGGGATCAAGGATCTCTCAGTCTTCAGGAACTGGAGCAGTTGCTGGCAGTTGTCTTTCGTCATGAAAAATAGCCGGTATTGATATTTGTGGAGAATGTTCTGCTACTTTAGATCTTTTTGAGGAGAAACGGGAGGCTGCAATAAATGGCCGTGCTAATCAGGAATTACTGGAATTAATCAGTTCATTTCGTACACCCACAGAGCTTTAGGAATAAAAAGCTGACATGATACCATTCAACAATCACAAGGGGTACCTGAAAATGTAATCCAGATACAATTATCTGTAATTCGGGTACTTAATAATAATCAGGCAGGCATTACATTTGCAATATAAAAATGAAGTCTTATGAATAAACTGGTTATTGGCTTTCTATTGGCTTTTCTTTTTACTGGAGAAGCTTTGAATGCACAAAGTAAGAATGGTTTAAAAAACAGTAATGGTATGAAAGATTTAAAACTGACAGAAGTGTGGGATAAAGTATTTCCACAGAGTAATAAAGTAGAGCATCGGAAGGTAACCTTTGTTAACCGATATGGTATTACACTGGCTGCAGATATGTATATTCCTAAAGGGACAGAAGGCAAACTTCCTGCAATCGCCGTGAGCGGACCATTTGGAGCCGTTAAAGAACAAGTCTCAGGTTTGTATGCTCAGACAATGGCAGAACGGGGATTTCTGACCATTGCTTTTGATCCTTCTTTTACAGGGGAAAGCAGTGGAGAACCGCGTTATGTAGCTTCTCCCGATATAAATACGGAAGATTTCTGTGCAGCAGTCGATTTTCTGTCTGTATGTGATCTGGTGGATGCTGACCGCATTGGAATTATGGGAATCTGTGGTTGGGGAGGATTTGCCATCAATGCAGCAGCCATTGATACACGCATCAAGGCAACGGTCGCTTCGACGATGTATGATATGAGCCGGGTAACCGCCAACGGCTATTTTGATGCCATGAATGCAGACCAGCGTTATGAACTTCGGAAACAGCTGAATGCTCAGCGTACGGAAGATATGAAAACGGCAGTTATGCACTTGCTGGAGGAGTGATTGATCCGCTTCCGGAAGATGCTCCTCAATTTGTGAAGGATTATTATGCTTATTATAAAACGAAGCGGGGATATCATCAGCGTTCTTTGAATTCTAATAACGGATGGAATAAAACATCTGCACTTTCGTTTATAAATATGCCGTATCCTTTCTTATTGTGATGAGATTCGGAGTGCTGTCTTGCTGATTCATGGAGAGAAAGCCCATTCACGCTATTTCAGTGAAGATACTTTCAAGCGGTTGAAAGGGGATAATAAGGAACTGATGATTATTCCGGGGCAAGTCATGTAGACTTGTACGATCAGACAGATATTATTCCTTTTGATAAGATCGAAACATTTTTCAAGGAATATCTTCGCTGAGACGGGGATTTTGGAATAATCTTTAATCGGAAAGAGGGTGTCATTATGTGGTAAGTGATACTTAAGATTTGAATGTTATGACACCCTCTTTTTCCGTATATATTAGATTCCTAAACGTTTTCTGAGTTCTTTTAAAATCTCAATATCTTTGTTTCTTAATTTACCGTCTCTTCCCGGAGGCAGTTCAGAATCAGGATATTGTCGTTTTTGGTACATTGACGATATAATTTTTCCAGTTCTTCTACAGACTTAAACTGATTGTCCGTTGTATTGTAGAACCATCGCTGACTGATACATACTGTGGATTCCCATGGCATGTAGTAATCTTTACCATCGTGAGTGAAAGTCTTGGGATCATTATCGGTTGGCAGATACGGGTCACCCAGACGGAAATCACTGGGGAAATAACGAATAGGGAATCCTGCTTTTTGCTGTTCCGGCAGTACCGGATGGGCATCTACATTCTCGGGGGAACCAATGCTCCAGTTGATACCGATCTGGCAATCTGGCTCCTGAGACTTGATGGTCTGGTAGATATCCATAACAGGCCAGCGGTAATTCTGTTTGGTCCATCCTCCGTCAAACCAGAATTCGACGATAGGTGTATATGGCTTTACTTTGTCAACCAGCTCTTTTAATTGCGCAATCATGTAAGAATTGTAGGCAGCGTCTTTGCTTTGATCATCCACATCCGGATTTACTTTCCGGTCCCATAAAGAATAATACAGTCCCAGTCCTATTCCATATTTTTTGCATGCTTTGGCTACAGCTTCTACCACATCTGTATGATTTCCGGAAGATGCAACATCATATTCTGTGTATTTGCTGTCCCAAAGGCAGAATCCGTCATGGTGTTTGGTTATCAGGATAACGTATTTCATACCGGCATCCTTGGCAGACCGTATCCATTGTTCTGCATCAATTTGTGAAGGAGCGTATGATTCGGCTGGTTTGGAGCATCTGTCCATTCTTCGTCATGAAAAGTATTAATTCCGAAATGAATGAACATACCATATTTCCGTTCGATTTGTTTGAGTTGGGCTTTACTGGGTTTATCGGAAGGAACCGGCAGTAACAGATTTTGCGAGAAGGCAGGTTGTCCCAGCAACAGCAAGCCTAATACGCTCCATGATAAAAGTCTTTTTTTCATAAGTAATTTTATTGATACCTTTGTGTGTAAATGTCTGTTTTTTATGATTGTATATTTAAGGTCTTACAAAAACCAAGGGCAAAGTAACAAAAAAAATGAATAGATTATTTATTTTCTCCCATTATTTCTGTTAATTTGTAACCAATTTCTGCTATGTGGAATAAGGGTTTAAAATGTGGTCAGCAATTTTTTATAACAGCCCCAAGAAGATAGGTGTGAAAAGTATGTTGACCAGTATGGTAGTTGGGGTTTATTAAACATAACTTTATAATAGTATTATGATGAAACGGTTACTGATTTTTTATGGGTTGTCTGTTGTGTGACAGCCCTTCAAGGCAAAACACGTAAGGCTCTTTACATTGTGTTGGATGGTATTCCTGCTGATTATATTGAGCGGGTACATCCGAAGAATATATTTGATATAGCTTCCAAGGGAGGTTATGCCCGTGCTTATACGGGAGGAGAAGTAGGTGCATATTCGCAGACTCCTACCATATCAGCGATTGGTTACATGAATATTCTGACAGGAACCTGGATGAATAAACATAATGTAAATGGGAATTCCAATCTGAATCCCAATTATAATTATTGGTCACTTTTCCGGATAGCCAAGAATCAAAATAAAGATTTTAAGACGGCTTTGTTCTCCAGCTGGACTGATAACCGGACTGTATTGATCGGTGAAGGAAAGCCTGAGACTGATCATCTGAAAATAGATTATGTCTGTGATGGGTATGAATTGGATAAGAATCGTTTCCCTGCGAAGAAAGATGACCTTCATATTTTTGATATTGACTCAGTTGTATGCAAAGAAGCCGCTGCTTGCATCCGTGAGAATGCTCCTGATTTGAGTTGGGTGTATTTGTGGTATACCGATTCCGGTTTCCATATTTATGGTGATGGGGCTTTTATGGATCGTTACGTAAATAAGACAGATGATCTGGTTGGAATGATTTGGGAGGCAGTTCAATATCGTGAAAAGAAGTTTGATGAAGAATGGATGGTGATTGTGACAACAGACCATGGCCGTGGAGAAAGCGGACATCATCATGGTGGACAATTGGCCCGCGAACGTAGTGTATGGGTTTCAACCAATGTCCGTGCGTTGAATGCACAGTTTACCCGTCCTACTTTAGCTTTGGTAGATATACTTCCTACAATCTGTCGTTTTATGGATTTTCAGATGCCCAGAGATGTAGCTTTTGAAAAAGATGGTATATCCTTCTATGGTCCTACGGATATTTATGAGCTGACAACTCATCCTTATGACAATCAGGTTACTTTATGCTGGAAAGGGGAAGGTGCCAAAGATGAAGCTGTTGTTTATATGGCTACAACCAATGCTTATAAAGAAGGAGGTAAGGATAACTGGTCAGAAATAGGCCGGGTAAAAGCCAGTACAGGACGTTTTGTTGTGGATTTAGGAAAGTATCCGTCTTCCAAGTTTTATAAGTTTGTAGTGAAGACTCCAACAACTTCTTTGACCCGTTGGCTTCAGAAATAGTATTATGTCGTTATACCAAATGATTGCCTGGATAAGCGAAGGATATAGAATACTAAATTAATTGATATTATGAAAACTAAATTGTTTTATGGCATTTTCATTGTGTTGAGTATGTGGGGATTGTACTCTTGCAAACAAGCAGAGAAACCCATTAAATTTGCTATTGTTTCCGATCTTCATGCTCCCGATCTTCCTGATGGGCGTGAACGTATGCAGGCTGTAGTGGATGCAGCTAATGCAGAGAATGTAGACTTTTTGATTCAGTTGGGCGATTTTATTCGTCTGGACAGTGTCAGCCAGCCTTTGCAGAAAGTATGGGATCAGTATAAAGGAGAAAAGTATCATGTTCTGGGAAATCACGACCTGGATAAATATTCCAAAGAAGAGTTTGTTGCCGGATTCGGCATGCCGGGCCGTTATTATTCTTTTGACAAGGGTGATTTCCATTTTATTGTGCTTGACGGAAATAATTTGTTTGATGAGGGGAAATATATTCCTTATAATAAAGCCAATTATTATGTAGACAGCCGTAAGCGGGCCTTTATGGATCCTGAACAGATGGAATGGCTGAAAAAGGATCTGGCGTCAACAACCAAACGCTGCATTCTTTTTTCTCACCAGAGTATAGACAGAGCAATGAACAATGGATATGATGTACGTGATATTCTGGAAGCTGAAAACAAGAGAGCCGGATTTACAAAAGTCGTTGCTGCCTTTAGCGGTCACAATCACAGCAACTATACGGATGTGATTAACGGGATTACTTATGTTCAGATCAACAGTGCCTCGTATGTTTGGGCAGATTGTGAAACCCAGACTGAGAAGAGATATCCGGCAGAAATCAATGACAAATATTCTCTGTTGAAATATTCATTGACCTTCGACAAACCTTTGTATGGCATTGTGACACTTGATCATAACGGACTTTCCATGAAGGGTACGGAAGCAAAATTCTTGCCGCCGACTCCTTCAGAAATCGGCTTGCCGGAGAAGTTGGGCAGCTTTCCTTTGGTATCTTTCATAAAAGACGTGTTTGTTGATTTCAAAGATTAAGCTTTCATGAAAAGATCTTTATTGCTGTTTCTTCTTAATATATTGATTATAAGTTTTTTCTCTCAAGAGGTGTTCTCTCTGTCCGATAATTCAGGACAGAGAGACATCTCTTCTTTTGTGAAAAAGGACGGGAGAGAAAATCCGGCGACAGACGATTTTCTGACAAATGAAGAGGACACCGGATTGGAGTCTTGTCAGGATATTCTTGCCAGAGAGAATGAACTTACCTTCTCTGATAAGATCATGAAGGTAAAGGCAGAAAATATTTTTCGTGATTCCACTTTTATCATTGGTGCAGTTCGGTGATTAAGGGGGAAGACGGAAATATCATTTGTTTTATTCCCGTTGGAAACGGACATACACTTTTTATGCCTGGCTGACTCATTCGACCATAGCACATGCTGTGCAGATCATCCGGCTGGGCCTTATCACTATCAGAATACCGTTCTTGATTTCGAAAAAGATGTATACCGGAAAGGAGATATGATAACGGCTCATAATCCTAAGATTAAATATTTTGAGGGGAAATATTATCTTTATTTTTGCAGTACGTCTTTAGACAGAGATATCTCTAATGAAGAATTGATAGAGACAGCCCGGGGTGGTTATTCTCATAAGAACTGGCAACCTTTGAGGGTCAATCAGCGTACGTTTGTTGCTTCTTCCGAGAGTCTGAATGGAGAATTTCAATTAATGAAAAGCCTTTGCTGGAACCTGACGGACCGATTGAAACATTAGTTGTAAATCCTGCAATCGTACAAGGAGTTGATAAACGCTATTATTTGATTGTGAAAGGGGACAAGCCTGGTTCTACCAAATTTGAACGTAATCAGGCTGTTGCTGTTTCCAGTTATCCGGATAGGGGATTTGTTCTTCAGGATAAGCCGGTTATTCAGGACTGGGATACGGAGGACATGTCTTTATGGTGTGATCAGAAGAATTCTGTTTATTATGCTTGCTTTCATGCACATACTTATATAGGAATGATGGTTTCTTCCAATGGCCTGGACTGGAAGAAAGCTTTGGACTTCAAGATTATGAAAAAGGAGATTCCATTGTATGGGGGAGGTTGTATTTTGCCTGACCGGATGGAACGTCCCTTTGTTTTTTTTGAAAATAATGCTCCCAAAGTATTATCTTTGGCAGTGAAAAAAGCAGATGATGCATATATTGTTTTTGTTCCTTTAAAGTAAAAACTTTGCAAAGTAGTAAATGAGGTGAACTTTGTGTTGAAGGGAACATTTATTCTGATGGGAAATAAGGGTTATAAACATTTAAAGAATTTATATTATGAAAAAATTGTATTTAGTCGTTTGGAGCATCTTGTCATGCGTCCTTTTGTCTTGTAGTGGAAGTGAGAATGGAAAGTCTCTGCCGAATCCTCCGAAGCATATTGTTCTTGTCGGTTTCGACGGCTTGAGTTCATACAGCCTGAATAATGGTGCGGAAATGCCTCAGTTCCGCAGTATGATGCAGGATGGCTGTTACACTTTGGAGAACCGTTCGGTTCTTCCTTCTTCAAGTGCCGTCAACTGGGCTTCGATGTTTATGGGAGCAGGTCCGGAACTTCACGGATATACTGAGTGGGGTAGTTCTACACCTGACCTGCCTTCTCGGGTTCTCAACGAACATGGTATATTTCCGGATATCTACAGTGGTATCAGAGCCAAATATCCTGATGCAGAACTTGGTTTCTTCTATGAATGGAATGGCATGAAATACCTGGTTGATACTTTGGCCATTAATCATGTTCAGCCTTTGAATCTGTCTGCTGAAAACTCCAAAGAAGAACTGAAGGATGTATTGTCTTACCTCAAGGAGAAGAAACCGATGTTTTGTTCGGTTATTTTCGGTGAGCCGGATGGTGCCGGACATAGCAAGGGTTGGGAATCAGAAGATTATTTTAAGATGCTGACTCATCTGGATCAGGCTCTGGCACTGATCGTATCTGCAGTAAAAGAGGCCGGAATGATGGACGAGACCGTATTTATACTCTCTGCCGATCATGGGGGAAAAGGAACCGGTCATGGCGGTAAGACGATGAATGAGATGCAGACACCGATTGTCTTTTATGGAAAAGGTATCAAGCAGGGTGCTCAGATTACCGAAAGTACAATGGTGTATGATATTGCAGGTACTGTGGCATTTATGCTGGGAGTTGAACAACCGCAGGTATGGATTGCCCGACCTATCAAGAGTGCCTTTAATGAGAAGTTTTAAAAAGTGACTGATATGAAACATTCTTTGGGAATTTTAGCTGTTCTTTGGTGGAGCAGTGTCCAGATTTTTGCACAGACTGACTGGTATAATCCTTTTGGTAAAGGGGAAATCCCTGTACAGGGACGTTGCTGGAATGAAGAGATCGGTGCAAAATATCATCGTCTTCCGGACCGTGCAGAGAAGGTGGTACGGAAAGCTTTGTGGGATTTGTCCTGTCAGAGTGCAGGCTTGTATATTAAGTTCAAGACAAATGCATCGAAAATACAGGTGAAATACACGGTTACATCTGGCTTTTCTATGCCGCATATGCCGGCAACGGGAGTCAGTGGAGTCGATTTGTACATGAAGGATGCTGACGGACAGGCTTTATGGTGTGCCGGAAAATATTCTTTTGGAGATACGGTACGTTATACATATGATAATCTTACTTATCCTCGTCAGTCGGACAAAGGAAATGAATTCTGTCTTTACCTGCCTCTTTACAATGGAGTAAACCTGATGGAAATAGGTGTACCGGCCGGAAGTCATTTTGAGTTTGCTGCTCCGTCAAAGAAGAAGCCTGTAGTGATTTATGGAACATCCATTGCGCAGGGAGCATGCGCCTCGCGTCCCGGTATGGCCTGGACCAATATTCTGCAAAGAAAGCTCGATTTCCCTGTGGTCAATCTGGGATTTTCCGGAAACGGACGCTTAGAGGAGGAGTTTTCAGACTGCTGGCTGAGACTGATTGCGTCTTTGTTTGTTATCGACTGTATGCCTAATATGACAGAAGATGACCGGGTTGGACTGATTGCGGATCGGATGGCGAAAGGAATACGCATCTTGCGTGAAAAAAGTCAGGCACCGATTCTGCTGGTTGAACATGATGGATATATGGGATATCGGGTTTCGGATGCGGAAAGAAGCAGGTTTGAAAAAACCAATGAACAGCTTCGTCTCTGCTATCAGGAACTCAAGCAGAAGGTGGATGGACTGTACTATATGACTTTTGAGGAACTGGGATTGAGCATGGACAGTCAGGTGGATGGAGTGCATGCTACTGACCTGGGTATGTTTCAGTATGCGGAAGCATATTCCCGGAAGATTGCAAAGATCCTGTTCCCGTAAGATCTTTTTTCCCACGATGAGGCAGAAGAATGTGGTAAACAGTAGTCTTCTGTCTGGTCATAACATCTGTTTACTCTAGGGTAAACAGATGTTTTCTCTGGATGAAACAAAAGTTTTTTCTAGCTGAAACTTTTAGTTTCACTGGCTGAAACAGAAAGTTCCACTGATAGAAAATAAAAGTTTCACCAGCAGAAAACAGGAGTTTCTTCAAGACGAAACAAAAGTTTCACCAGCATGATACAACAGAATCGTCTGTATTATGCCGATGAATCGTCCTTTTGATGCTGGCGGAGAGTATGGAGAAATTTAACTGTGTATTGTCATAATTGAAAAGATCTGATATATGAAAATAGGTTTGATTGGAGGATTGCTTTTAGTGCCTGCAGGTATATATGGGCAGACTAAAATGGAGAGTCCTAATATTGTGATTATTGAAGCGGATGATCTGGGTTTCGGAGATCTGAGCTGTTATGGTGCGACTGCCATTCAGACATCCGGAATGGATCGTCTGGCCAACGAGGGATTGCGTTTTACTGATGCTTATTGTACGGCGGCAACATCTACTCCCAGCCGCTATTCTCTGTTGACGGGAATGTATCCTTGGAGTAATCCTCAGGCAAAGATTCTTCCGGGAAATGCTGCTCTGATCATAGATACTCACCGGATCACTTTGCCGAAGATGATGCGTTCTGCCGGATATGTAACCGGCGCTGTGGGAAAATGGCATCTTGGTCTTGGAGATGGTGCTGTGGATTGGAATCAGCCGATTTATCCGGGAGCCAAAGAAGTCGGCTATGATTATTCGTTCATACAGGCTGCAACTAATGACCGGGTTCCATGTATTTTTATTGAAAATGGAAAAGGAGTAGGTTTGTCTGCGGATGATCCGTTGTACGTAAATTATCGTATGAACTTCCCGGAGAACCGACCGGCAAGGATAATCCGGAACTGTTACGGATGCATCCGAGTGTGGGGCATGGAGGATCGATCGTGAACGGAGTGCCGCGTATCGGATTCCAGAAGGGAGGCAAGGCTGCGCAATGGCGCGATGAAGACATGGCTGAGCTTTTCCTGGAGAAAGCCAAACATTTCCTTCAGGAAAATCAGAACCGTCCTTTCTTTCTTTATTATGGGCTTCATCAGCCTCATGTTCCCCGGGTTCCTAATGAACGGTTTATCGGGAAAAGTGGCATGGGGCCTCGCGGGGATGTGATTCTTGAAGCCGACTGGTGCGTTGAGGAATTCTTGAAGGAGCTGGACCGGCTGAATCTTACGGATAATACTCTGGTTATTCTGACCAGCGATAATGGTCCTGTTCTGGACGACGGATATCAGGATCAGGCTGAAGAGCTGGTAGGCAGTCACAAGCCTGCCGGGCCTTATCGGGGATGGAAAACAATGAGGTATGCCGGTGGTACCTGTATTCCTTTCATTGTACGTTGGCCGGGAGTTGTTGAACCGGGAGTATCAGATGCTTTTGTCTGTCAGATGGATTTGCTGGCTTCTTTGGCTTCTCTGGTGGGACAGAGTTATCCGGATCGTACCGACAGCCAGAATACTTTACAGACCTTCCTGGGAAAGAACAGAAAAGGGCGTAATGAGCTGGTTATTGAAGGTATGCTGGATTATGCTTACCGGCAAGGGGACTGGGTAATGATTCCTCCTTATCCCGGGGAAAACAGAACATACGAGTTGTATAATATCCGGAAAGATCCGGAACAGAAGAATGATTTGTCTGAATCAGAGCCTAAGGTATTGCGCCGGATGATGATGCGCTTTGAGGAACTGAAAAGAGAAACAGGCAAGAAGACAAACTTTTAAGCCTGATCCTGTTTCAGGGGGATTTCAGATCCCCCTGAAGCAGGATTCAGAAGCTCTCTTTGAATATTTTCAGGATAATGATATTTCCAGGCGCGTTCGAAAGGGTTACTCTTTTCGCTGAACGATACGCATTCCCGGAGCCACACTTTCGGTGACCCAGATATTTCCTCCTATAATTGCTCCGCGGCCGATGGTAATGCGTCCCAGGATAGTGGCATTGGAATAAACGATAACTTCATCTTCCAGGATAGGATGGCGTGGAATTCCCTTGATGGGATTGCCTTGTTCATCCAGCGGGAAACTTTTGGCTCCCAGGGTTACTCCCTGATAGAGCTTTACATGATTTCCGATGATACAGGTTGCTCCGATCACGACACCGGTACCATGGTCAATGGTAAATGATGGCCGATCTGTGCTCCCGGATGGATGTCAATGCCGGTTTCTGAATGTGCCATTTCTGTAATGATGCGTGGAATTAACGGAACATTCAGCATATACAGTTCGTGAGCAATCCGGTAATTGGTTATGGCCCGGATGATGGGGTAGCAACAGATGATTTCACCGAAACAGGTAGCTGCCGGATCTCCATAATAGGCTGCTTCTACATCTGTGGCCAATGTATGTCGGATGGATGGCAGCCGGCTGATGAATTGTGCGGCCAGGCGGGTGGCACTTTCTCTGCAAGGTTCGTTCTCATTATTGTCCAGTCCATTGTTTTCCACTCCGAAACATAAGCCGGCCTGAATTTGCTCGGTCAGCAGACCAAACAGTTCTTCAATGTTAACTCCAATGTGGTAATTGATGGTACGGCTGTTGATGGCAGGATTACCGAAGTATCCTGGAAACAGAATGGCACGTGCCAGCTCCACAATGTGATGCAGTGTTTTTCCGGAGGGCAAGGGTTCACCATCTTTGTATTGATGGAAAAGCCCTGATAGGACAGGCTGTCAGAAAGCTCGTCGACGGCTTGTGTCAGTATAGGAGTGTAATCAAATGGCTCATAGGCTTGTTGATAAGTTTGTTATTTGGCAAAAATAGTGTATTTTTGCGTAAATATATTATGATATGGTAGTAAATAAGAAAAATCCGTTTGCTTTTAAGGCTAAGCAGGCAGGAAAAAAGAAAAGCAGTGGAAAACGTGTGGGCAAATCTCGTCCCGAGAAAGCAAATAATCAGTTGAACCGGAGGGTAAAATAAGTTGCCCGAAGGGAAAAGGCTGGATATAGAAAAACCACCATCGCTCGATACATCGTGGCAATGGTGGTTATAATTGTTTCTTGTTTTTATTCGTCAGCCAGGGTAAAGTCCAGTTGTTTCTTTTCCAGATTGGCCCGTGCTACCTTGATCTTGACGGGATCTCCTAAGCTGAATTTGCGATGAAAGCGTCTGCCGATCAGACAATAGTTTTTCTCGTCAAACTCATAATAATCATTGCCCAGATCTCTCATCGGTATCATGCCCTCACATTTGTTTTCGTTGATTTCCACATACAGTCCCCATTCGGTTACTCCGGAAATCACTCCTTCAAAAACTTGTCCGATCCGTTCACTCATGAATTCCACTTGCTTGTACTTAATGGAAGCACGTTCGGCACTGGCGGCTGTCTGTTCCATGGCAGAACTGTGTTCACAAAGAGTTTCATATTTGTCTGCCTGAGCGGTTCTTCCTCCTGCCAGATAACGGGTCAGCAACCGGTGAACCATCAAATCCGGATAACGGCGGATCGGTGAGGTGAAATGGGTATAAAAGTCAAATGCCAGTCCGTAATGCCCGATGTTATAGATTGAATAGCGGGCCTTCTGCATGGCTCGTAGGGAAACGGTTTCAATCAGATTCTGTTCTTTTTTGCCTTCAATGTCCCCTAACAGCCGGTTAATGGACTTGGATACTTCGTTTTTACTTCCTCCGGTGCGGATCTTGTAGCCGAAGCGTGCAATAAACTGATTCAGATTATCCAGTTTATCCGGGTCCGGAAGATCATGGATACGGTAAGGGAATACTTTAGGCTTCCGGTTCTTAGGCACCTTACCAATATGTTCAGCTACGGTCCGGTTGGCCAGCAACATAAACTCTTCGATCAGTTTGTTTGCTTCTTTGGAGACTTTGAAGTAGACGCTGACAGGTTTTCCCTTTTCGTCGATTTCAAACTTCACTTCGCAACGGTCGAAATTGATTGCTCCGGCAGCCAGTCGTTTCTCACGCAGGATTTGTGCGAGACGGTTCAGTTCCAGAACTTCTTCTTTATAGTCTCCTTCACCGGTTTCAATGATATTCTGGGCTTCTTCGTAAGTGAAACGTCTGTTGGAACGGATTACCGTATGACAGATGCGGTAATTTTTTACTTCTGCTTTTTCGTTCATATCGAAGATTACCGAATAGGCCAGTTTCTCTTCGTCAGGGCGGAGGGAGCAGATGAAGTTACACAAACGTTCTGGAAGCATCGGAATGGTGCGGTCTACCAGATATACGGAAGTGGCACGTTTGGCAGCTTCTTTATCAATAATGCTTCCTTCCTTGACATAGTGTGATACGTCTGCAATGTGCACACCGACTTCCCATAATCCGGGTTTCAGCTGTCTGATGGAAAGCGCATCGTCAAAGTCTTTTGCGTCTTTGGGGTCAATGGTAAATGTCACCACGTCGCGGAAGTCTTCACGTTCGGCATAGTCTTCAGGAGTGATTTCAGCCGAAAGTTTGTCAGCTGCAGCTTCCACATTCTGCGGATAAGTGTAAGGCAAGCCATATTCCGCCAGAATCGCATGCATTTCGGTGGTATTGTCTCCGGCTTTTCCTAAGATATCAACAACCTCTCCGAACGGGTTTTTGGCTTCCTCCGGCCACTCTATGATTTTAACAACTGCTTTGTCTCCATCTTTTCCGCCCTTCAGCTTTTCCTTGGGAATAAAAATATCGTTTGCCAGCGTGTTGGTTTCTGTCAGCAGGAATGCATAATTCTTGCTGACCTTCAAAGTGCCGACAAAGTTGGTTTCAGCTCTTTGAAGGATTTCTATAACCTGTCCTTCCAGTTCATGACGTTTCCGTTTGGCGCAAAGGCTGATTTTCACTTTGTCATTATTCATGGCATGTGCAGAATTGCGTTCTGCCACAAAGATGGGTTCTCCTCCTTCGTCCGGAATGAAAAGGTTCTTTCCGTTACTTTTCCGTTGGAAGGTTCCTGTGAGAATCTGACCTTTATCGTTAAGCTTGTAGCGTCCTTTTTCTGTTTCAATGAGGAAATTATCCTCTGCCATTTCTTCGATGATTTCTGCGCAAAGCATCTTCAATGGATGAGTGGTGAGTTTCAACCCTTGGAACAACTGCTTGAGATTGATTGATTCAGTCGGCCTGATGCGGAAGTAACTGATGATCAGTTCCACCAGTTCTTTCTTTTTCATGCGTTTTCCGCCTTTGATAATGCGTCATTTACTGCTTCTAAGATACCGGTAGAACTGAAAGTTGCTCCGGAAATAGTGTCAACATCTGTGCTCTGCTCGCTAATGACACTGTTTATGACATTCTCGCCCTGTGACAGATAAGCACTGTCCTCACCCGGTGCACTGACTACACTGACTGCTGTAATGGTATCATCTTCCAGAGTCACCTGAACAGTGATCGTTCCACCGTATCCGGTTCCTGAACCTTCAAAAGTACCGTTCTTATATACATTATCAGAATCATCGGCATCTTCAGAATCTGCCTGATCTGCATTTTCTTTATCCTCTGCAGAATCCTTTTCAGATTTATTATCAGCTTCCGAAGATACATCAGAAGAAGCATTACTTTCTGATGCTGTTTTCTGTTCCTCATAAGTTTCCTTTAATGCTGTAAGGATCTGGTCCTGCTGGTT
>ENA-OQHA01000249-OQHA01000249.1-human-gut-metagenome-genome-assembly--contig:-NODE-249-length-29017-cov-8.937106_pt1 | contig 29017 bp, 24 predicted proteins | sample MGYA00242558_ERZ504707 | MGnify/ENA primary metagenome ERZ504707 (study PRJEB26092, sample SAMD00036197) | human gut metagenome | host: Homo sapiens | study: EMG produced TPA metagenomics assembly of...
CTGTTCATGTCCTTCACCGCCACTTGCAGATCTTCCGTGGCCTGAGTACATGCATCATAGGCAGCGTTTGAGGTTTTCACGCCATTCCTGTATCCGGCACCGGTCTGATCGGCATCTGAGGATTTTCCTGGAGTATCGGCGTTTCCGTTCTGAGAATCCGACGTTGCCGATGATTGTGCACCCTGTGGAGAGTCGTTCCGTTCGGTTGATGATTGATCGGGGACGGCAATCGCAATAACAAGTACGATGGCGATGGCTATTCCAGCGAGCATGGGTCAATAATTGGCTAGGAATGTGTTCTTAGGCTTCTTCATCTTTTCGTTCTCCTTATGTAGAAATAGAACCCTGTTGCTTATGTAAACCGGATAAAACTCATGGAGATGGCTGGAACGATGTGTTTTCTAATGACACGCGAAGCGCGATTTGTCCGGTTAGGGAGAGTGACGGCAAAAATCTAGTGAAAGAAGAAGGAAATGATGGGATGGCCTGGTTGTGGACAATTGCCCGTAGAGAAGTGGAACGGACCGTGGGGCGTGGCCAGCTTTACGTTGGAGCCGCATAAGCCGTTGACTGACGAGGATCGCAAAAACGCGGACATATACAATTCATATGCGTCTTGGGTGATGGATGGTTCACCTTCGATTCGATGTATACCACAGGCACAACAGATGAATATTACGCTGATTTCACTCATGCGAAAGAAGCTTGTGCCGATGGAAGGTATTACGAGACAACCATTTACTGGATGGAACCTATGACGACTGTCGAGGCGTTGAAAGCATATCGTCCAAGTCTAGAGCTAGCAGATTGGCAGATGACGTTAGAGAAGCAGTTTATAACTTCGATATTACGCAGTGCGATCGGCTTGAACAGACTCAGGGCAATCCTGACTTGATTACCGACAGCTTGTGGAGTGCGTTGCTGCAACTTAGACGCTGTCAAGGCTTCTTTGATGGCTGGAATGACGAGAAGGGGAAAAGCGATTTTGCTGTACTCGAAGATCGCTACATGGAACTTATGAATGATGTGCAGGAAGCTATAAACAAATCGTCTTCACGGAAGTGATGTTTTAGATTCGGCTTTATTGAGGAAATAAGTATAAGAAGGTTTTAAAGGTTTGAGTAATAATCGTCAGGAATTTCAGAATTCCAATACAAGCAAAACGCCATGTTCTGTGACTATTGGTTTGGGCTTTGGTCTTTTTAGCTGTTACCTGTATTCAAAGGCTTCGATAAGTCATATTGCATTGGTCCTTGGTTTTATTTGCAGTATCGCAGGCTTGGTTTGTGTTGTTTTTTCATGGAATGAACATAGGAAAAAGATTTGGATGGCAAGTTTTGGGCTTACTATCATTGTGATTATTCTGTACGTGATATACATGTTTGGATTTTCTGATATCGCTGCTCGCGTTCTAGCAGACATATTGATGTCAGTTATTTGGGTCCTATTGTTGTGGTGTACATCTATTTCGCTCTTCTTTCTTATATTTTCTCCACAAAGAAAGTCACTTAGCGAGAGATAACGTCCGAATTCCTGCGCACTTTCGGTTTTGTTCTTCGTTGAGATGTTGAAGCGGGCATGGCCCGCGTCCTGTGTACGATTTTCAGTCGCCAAACAAAGAATCGCAATTGGAAAGCAGGACGCGCAGCCATGCCCGACAGCAACATCATACAGATCGACCAGAACCTGTTCGAGACCAAACTCGACCGGCTGGTCACCGAGAAGATGACCCAGATCCTCAACGCCATGCTCGACGCCGAGGCCGACGAGATCACCGGGGCCGCCAGATACGAACGCAAGGAGGGGCGCAAGGCGTACAGGGCCGGCCACTACGAACGCACGCTCACGGCAAAGGCGGGCAGGCTCGAGCTCAGGGTGCCGAAACTCAAGGGCGCGGTCTTCGAATCCGCGGTCATCGAACGCTACCGCAGGCGGGAGTCCAGCGTCGAGGAGGCGTTGATGGAGATGTACCTGGCGGGAGTGAGCACCCGTCAGGTCGACGACATCAGCAAACTGCTGTGGGGTGACAGGATGCCATCCCAGACCCTTTCCGACAAGCTCAAGCGCGTGTATGACGACATCGACCGATGGCGCACCCGGCCATTGGAATCCGAATACCCGTACGTGTTCATGGACGGCGTGTGGCACAAGCGCTCCTGGGGCGGAAGCGTGGAGAACGTCAGCGTCCTCGTCGCCATCGGCGTCAACGCGGAGGGCCACCGCGAGGTCATCGGCGTGACGGAGGGCATGAGGGAGGACGCTGCCAGCTGGGAGCAGTTCATACGAAGCATGATCGAACGCGGTTTGAAGGGCGTGCGCCTCGTGGTCGGCGACCGGTGCGCGGGACTCGTCTCCACGGTGAACTCGATGCTTCCCCGGGCGAAGTACCAGCGGTGCATGGTGCACTTCATGCGCAACGTGCTCTCGAAGGTGCCGCCCAGCCACCGGGATTGGGCGTCCGCGGCCCTGAAGGCGATATTCGCCATGGAGTCCCGCGAATCCGCCCTCGCCAAGGCCGGGACGGTCGCCGCGGAGATGGAGTCCAGGAAGCTCAAGGCGGCGGCCGGCTGCCTGCGCGAGGGCATCGGGGAGACGACCGCCTACCTTTTGCCGGAATTCCCGACGGAGCACCGCAGGAGGATCCGCACGAACAACATGATCGAACGGCTGAACCGGGAGATCCGGCGTCGCACGCGCGTCGTCGGCAGTTTCCCGGACGGCAACAGCGCGTTGATGCTCGTCTGCGCCAGAATCAGGTACGTCACCGCGAACGAATGGAGCACGCGCCGCTACCTCGACATGTCCCGGTTCGATGACAACCTGCAGGAAGCGAACTGATCATCGTCCCATGGACGGGCACGACCCTAAGTGCGCAAACCTTCGGGCACTACCTAGCGAGAAGTATCTTTTCATAGGAAGGATTAAAGATCTTATGAAATATATTTCATCTTTGGTGGCTCTTTTTGCTGGTGGATACTTCGGGTGGCTGATTGGTTCAGAACTCGATGGGCTTGAGAAGAAAATCTCAGATATCAACGAAGTGCTTGCTAAAGGAAATGGATCTCATATGGAGAAAGAACGGGCTTGGCGTTCAGCTGTTTCTAACGTGCAAGATTTTGTTATTGATCAGGTGAATGTCCTTCTCTCTTTTCTGTTGATTATATTTGCTGTTTGGCTTTTTGTTCTTGTGGTTGATCTCGTGAGAGCGCGAATGCACCATAGCTTGATGGATTCGTTTGAGATTTTTGAATCTGTTGGACGGCATATGCTTGCTGACAGGTTCAAATCCTCTAACCTCAGAGTGTTTTCTTGTATCAAACGTCCGTTACTTCGTTTCTATAAATGGTACAAGAGGAAAGCACAAAGTATAGCCGAAAATGATCTTTCTTGGTTTTTTTGTCTGATCGCATTTTGGTGCGTCTCAATAATCGCTCTAAATTTGTTGGAGTTGAATCTCCAAGTTGGATTCAAGAATTGGTTTATATCACAAACGAATCAGATGCAGCCGAGTTATTAAAATCACCGTGCTGAATCTCGTCCTCTATGAAGAGGTTCTCCTCCCAGTCAGGGAGTCCCAAAAACGTCACCACCTCGGTGCAGTCATTCTTGCCTTACGAACTTTGCTGGAACATGATATGTCTCCTTCGGCTTCAATTCATTCCGTTATTCTGATTATTGAGTTTGCTCATCATCTATATCATCTGTTACCCGAGCGGCAGATGATTGCGTATCATAAGAGGTTCTGCGAGATGTACCGAAACGGTTCCGCACCAGGACTGATACGCCGATACTTCCACACCTAGGAATATTCTGAAATATTCTTGTGTCTTAACACTGATGTCTTAGCAGAGGGAGAATCGCATGGCGGGCTCATACGGTGCGGAGGCGACGCAAGGGGAGCGGTACAGGCTTTCCTTCACTGTCGGCGGACTTCTTGCCTCGCAGGGCCGGGCGCTTGCCGAAATGTATCTGAATCATCTGAACCATGCAGTCGGCGACAACATTGAGTGTTCTTCTCAAACCGAGGTGGGCGAATCCATTGCCGCGATTCGCCAGCAGGCCATCGAGGAAAACGTTCTCGCGATTCGCACGGATTCCGCGAACAGGCGCGTTGTGGCGGAGACCACCAAGCGGCTCAGTGCGCTCACCGTTAGGGAACTTGCATATTTGGCAGGCCCGGATTCCTCCACATCCGACCGCGAGGCGCTTATGTGGATCGCAATGTGCCGGTATTACGCAATCGTTGGGGAATTCGCTGTCGAAGTGCTCAAAAAGCACTATCTTGTAGGGAACCTGCATCTTGATTTCGATGATTATGCCCGCTTCATTGCGAACAAGGCACATGGCATCCCGAGTTGGAGACCATAAGCGAGGGAACGGCGAAGAAGCTCCGATCCAATCTGTTCAAGGCCATGGCTGAGGCCCATCTGTTCGATAAAAATTCCGACACGGTGGTCTCCTTCCTGCCCAGTCCCTCTTTGACGGATATTCTTATGAAGAGACCGGATTCCTTCGGGTTTTTCCCGATGCGTGAATCATCCTTGTGAGTATGAATGGGGGATAGCATGACCGATTTCATCGCAAGCGTTGAAGCTGCCGATGAGCGCCGTGACATTGATGCTGATTTCGCTCATTTGCGAGAGATTATGGAGTCCCGTTCGTTCAGAACCAATAGCGGCTTGGCTGGTGAGCAGCCTTATTACATTTATGACTATCCGCCTAGGCAAGAGCTTGAGGTTGCTGAACATATCAAGCAATTGGTAGGTCAATTGCAGACGATGACGCCGAAATATGATGGCGATTATGCTCCGCAGGTGCTCACGCTGGATTTATACGATGTTGTTCTGGAGATTCTTAGCAAGCGTGGCATTCTGAATCGTGTGCTCAACAGGGAAGAAAAACGCCACAGGAAAGTCTCGTCGGACGCGCATACGGATAAGTTTTTAGGACTGCTCGATAACGTGTTGGGCGCGGATACGGCTCAGTTGCCTGATACCATCCGTGATCATTACGAGCAGGCCAAGAGCGAAGGCGGAGCCGATATCGTGTTCATTACGGGAATCGGCAAGGTCTACCCATATATTCGTGCGCATACACTGCTCAACGCGTTGCAGGGGCGTATCGATGACCGCCCATTGGTGTTGTTCTACCCGGGCACGTTTACGAGAAGCGCTTCTGCGGGGTCGGTCATGTCGCTATTCGGCTGTTTGCTGGAGACAATTATTATCGTGCTCAAAACCTGCGTGAGATGAGCGTGCGGTTGGAGGAATGACAGGAATGACGGTTCACGGGGCGTCTGGCCGATTCAGGCGGAACGCGGGTAACGATTGCGAAGTATTCGTTCAAAGAAGAAGGGAACGCAGATGAACGGGGAAAGCGGCATCAGCTTCAAGGAGCTGTTCAGCAAGGACATTGACCGCAATATCAACGGTGTGATCAAGGCCAATGATGAGAAAAATCTTGACGACGAGGTCAACGAGTATGTGCTTACGGAGGAGATCTGCCGCAATTTGGCCAAATTCCTCGATGCGTACAACGATCCGTCGAACCACGAACAGAACGGCGCATGGATCTCAGGCTTCTTCGGTTCCGGTAAATCGCACCTGTTGAAGATGCTGTCGCACATTCTGGGTGAGGTTCCGGCTGAACTCGTTGACAAGGGCAATAAGCCGACCATGAGCGTGAGCAGATCGTTCGCGCCTTCATGGGCAAGGCCGAAGCACAGGATGACCAGATGCTTGCGGGGCAGCTTGAGAAGACGTTGACGATACCAGCCACGTCGATTCTATTCAACATCGATCAGAAGGCGGATAAATCCAATGCCTCCGACATGCTGCTGTACGCTTTTGTTCGCGTATTCGATGAGGCGCGTGGTTTCTACGGCAAGAATCCATACGTTGCGAAATTCGAACGCGATTTGGCGAGCAATGGTTATTTCGAGGATTTCAAACAAGAGTTCGAACAGGTGGCTGGCAAACCATGGAGCGAAGGCCGTGGTGAGGCCGTGCTATGGGATGATGAGATCTGCGAAGCCTATGCCGCGGTGACAGGCAAACCGGAGCAAGACAGTATCATCCAACGGTACGAGGATACGTACACGATGACGGTCGGCGACTTCGCAGACGACGTGAACGTGTGGCTGTTCCGTCAGGAACCGAACCGCCGCATCCTGTTCCTCGTGGATGAGGTAGGCCAGTTCATCGGTGAGAACAGAGAGCTCATGCTGTCACTGCAATCCATCGCCGAGGATCTTGCCGTCAAGACCAATGGGCGTGCATGGGTGGTGGTCACTTCCCAGGAAGACATGGATACCATTGTTGGCGATCGGACCAAGCAACAAAGCTATGATTTTTCGAAGATCCAGGGCAGGTTCTCTATCAAGCTGAAGCTCAACAGCGCCGACGTGGTGGAGGTCATTCAGAAGCGCTTGCTGACCAAGAAACCGGAATATGATTCGGTGATGAACGAGCTGTGGGATGAGCAGAACGCGAACCTGCGCACCATGTTCGAATTCACTCGTGAGACTTCGAAATTCAGTAATAACAAGGCGTACAGCAAGGACGATTTCATCGCATCGTACCCGTTTGTGAACTATGAGTTCGAGCTGTTCCAGAACGTGCTGCGGGAAATGAGCCGGTACAACATGTTCTCCGGACGCCACGCATCTGTGGGTGAACGGTCCATGCTTTCCACCATCAGCAGCACGCTGCGGTCCAGCCAGAATGAGATGGTCGGGGCCCTGATGCCGTTCGACAAACTATATGACGGTATTGCCGACGCCATCCAATCAACCTCGAACTTCCGCATTAACCAAGCCGAAAAGAGACTCGGCTCCGATACAAAGGAGCTGGGCGTGCGCCTGCTGAAGGTGCTGCTGCTGGTCAAGCATGTCGACGGATTCCCCACCACACCGCATAACCTGCGCATTCTGCTGACCGACCAGTTTGACATGGACGTGATGGAACTGGAACGGAACATCAAGTATGTTCTGGGAGAGTTGGAAAAAGACACGTATGTGCAGCGTGTGGGAGATACCTACAATTACCTGACCAACGAAGAGCAGGATATCGAGCAAGAGATCAAGAACACGGACGTCGACTCCACCAAGGAGATCGACGAGCTGAAGAAGATCCTGGTCAGTGACGTGCTTGGCAAGATGACAGTGGCATACGGCGAACAGCGTGCCCAGTTCCGCTACGGTCTGCGCATCGATGGGGTGCAACAGTCCGCGCAACAGCCCATCTGGCTGAACGTGGTCACCTCAACCAATGCTCAGGACCGCGCGGACGCCATTCGCATGGGCATGGGCATGCGCGACACCATCACCCTGCTGCTGGACATGTCCGACAAAACCCTGCTTGACGACCTGCGCATGTACGTGAAGACCTATACGTACCTTATGCGCACCGACAAGAACACCCAGTCGGAGGTACGTCAGCAGATCATCTCCCGCAAGAGCATCGCCAATGAAAGGCTCTATGCGGAATTGCGCACCCGCGTTGCCAAGGCCGCAGCCAATGGCGAGTTCGACTATAACGGCGGAAAAGTGGAAGTGAAATCCACCGAGGTGCAGGCCCGTATGGCGGAAGGGCTTGGAACGCTCATCGGCCGGTACTACACGAACTTCTCCCTGCTTGGCGGACAACGATATGAGGAAACGGATCTCGCCCGTATCATCATGAACGCTTCGCAGCACCAGCCTGGCATGCTTGACGGCATGAACGCAGTGCAGGACAAGCTCGACGTTCCCGCCGATGATGTGTTCGCCGCCGTCAGTCGTGACAAAGGCAAAGGCATGGTCGCCACCGTCAAGAGCCTTCTTGATGCCTACGGCAGCGTTCCCTATGGTTGGCCGTACGCCGCCACGCTCGCATGCATCGGCCACCTGTATGGTTCCGACAGAATCACGCTGACGCTGGATGGCAAGCCGGTGCAGCGCAGCGAGGCCGCCCGTTTGCTTAGGGAAACGAAGAAGCAGGATTCCATCCGAGTGGATCTACCGCGCGTATTCGACACGAGAAAAGTCACGCAGCTGCGTGACTTCGCCAGGGATTTCCTTGGGCTTACCGCCGCGGACCTGCCATCGAACGCGATTGATCTGGCGGAGGCCGTTACCGTGCGGCTTAAGCGGGAGGCGGAGAGCCTGACCCAGCTGCGTGTGCGCAATGCCCAATTCGGCTTCGTGCAGCAGCTTGACAATGCTATTGAGCAAATCAACTACGCCTCCGGAATGGGCGAGGACTGACTGCTCAGGCGATTTCAACCGCACTAGGAAACCGAAAACGGTTCCGAAGAAATTGGCTTGAACTCAAGGAAGACATAATCGACCCGATCGTCGTCTTCCTCAACGGCTCCCAATCCAGAATTCTTGCGGACGGATTGGAATGGCTGAAGAACAACAAGCCGAACATCGACTATGCCTCCGGCACTACGACTAGCCTGTACCAATCCGCGGAACAGCTGGCGAACGATCCGAACATCTTCCGCAAAACCAACAAATTCAAGACCGCCATTGACGATCTGCGTGAGGCAACAGACGCAACCGTCCAAACCGAACGTGCCAACGCACTCAACGACGTGGAAGATATTCGCGCCAGGATTCACGACTCCACCGAATACCAGCACGCCACACAAACCGCGCAAACCAAGGTCGAGACAGAACTGGACCAAGTGGCGGAACGCATGCAGCGCATACCGTTCATCTACAAAATGCGCGAAAGCGTACACGAACTGAGCGAACGCACTTACCCGCAACTCATCAACGCACTAGCAGCCTCCGCACCGAGACCGAAGACCGCGCTCGCAGGTGAGGCGCAGACTGCTACAGCTACTACGCCGATGGATGCGAACATTCCTGAATCGCAACAAAAGGAAACCCCGCGCGTGGCCGTGTCGTTCGCCACCATCAGCAGGCCGCATACCAAGGACGCCTTGGAAACCAAGGATGATGTGGATGACTTCCTTGACGCTTACCGCCGTGAGCTTATCGCCGCCATTGAGAATGGAAAGAAGATCCTGCTATGAACACGTCGAAACTGCAAGCCTTCGCAACGGATGCGCGCCGCCAGCTCATGAATGCGGTACAGGCACGGCTTGACGCCGCATTGGTGCCGAATTCCGACGCCCAGGTTGACGACCCGCGTGCATTCGCTTTTCTGAAGCGTGAGATTGAACAGGCCGGCGGAAGTGAACAGGGCCGCAAGCATGTGGTGGAACGTTATGCGTACCGATGGTTCAACCGCATCATCGCATTCCGTTACATGGATGTGCACGGGTTCACCGGCACGCCGGTGGTCTCCCCAGCCGGTCTGACCAGCACGAATGGACTGCCGGAAGTGCTTGCAGCAGCGAAGCGAGGCGAGTATGACGACAGCACGGTGTTCTCGTTGCGGGTGAATGGTAAGGCCAAAGAGCGCATCGAAGGATTGCTGAGTGGTTCCATTTTGGCGGATGATCGCAGGGCCTGGCTTATGGTCTGCTGCTGCAATCTGAATGCCGGTTCTGGAATCGTAACCTGCCGTTCATGTTCGAAAACGTCGGCAAGGAGGCCGGCAGAGTGGATGAACTGCTCATGCCAGCCGATCTGCTCGCCGAGGGTTCCGTGTTGAGGAATGCGGTGGAGGCTATGACTCCGGAGGATTGCGGTGTTGACGATCCGTCCGGCAATGTGGAGATCATCGGCTGGCTGTACCAGTACTACATTTCGGAACGCAAGAACGAGGTGATGGACGGGTTCAAGAAGAATCACAAGGCCGGAGCCGAGGAGATTCCCGCCGCTACCCAGCTGTTCACACCGGACTGGATCGTGCGCTATCTGGTGCAGAACACGGTAGGCAGGCTTTGGATGCAGTCCCATCCAGACAGCCAGCTGTACAAGAACTGGGACTACTATATTCAGCCTTCGAAGGATGATTCCGCTGGGAACGAGGATATTCTCAACATCCAAGCGCCTGAAGACCTGACCGTCTGCGATCCCGCATGTGGTTCCGGCCACATGCTCACCTACGCGTTCGACCTGCTGTATGAGATCTACGAAGAAGAAGGGTATGCGCCGAGCGATATTCCCGGATTGATTCTCAAACACAACTTATACGGCATGGAAATCGACGAGAGAGCCGCAAGCCTTGCCGCCTTTGCCCTGACCATGAAGGCACGCTCCCGTTCCCGCAGATTCTTCAAGAAACAGGTGGAGCCGAACATTCAGCGCATTGCTCCGATTTCGTTCGAGGAAGGCGATGTCGCCGATCTGAATGACCTATACCAAGTGGATTTGGACTTCACGGTATGGAATACCTATGCGAAGGCGGATGTGTACGGTTCGCTGATTCAGCCGCCACAGGAGCTTGTTGATCTTGCCGCATCGGCAGAAGATACTGAAGCCGAAACCACATTGTTTGACTCGCTTCTGCGTGAACGCGTGGAGGAGGTTTTCGCTCAGACAAGGTACCTCGCACGTAAATACGCGGCAGTGGTGGCGAACCCGCCATATATGGGTGCAAAGAATATGAGCGTCGAGCTCAAACAGTTCGTGCAGGACCATTATGAGGATGGCAAAGCAGATCTCTTCGCTGCATTCATTTACCGGTTGTTTAATCTGGTTCCCGAACATGGACAGCTTGGCTTCATGACTCCTTACGTGTGGATGTTCATATCTTCCTATGAGCAGATGCGTCAACGGATTATCCGACAGGAACACATCAGTTCGCTGATTCAATTGGAATATTCCGGCTTCGAAGGTGCTACTGTGCCTATTTGCACTTTCATTCTTGGGAAAGGCCACAGCGATAGGAAGAGTGCATTCGTCAGACTTAGTGATTTTGTGGGAGCGAAGCAACAAGGTCCTCGTGCATTGGAAATTATCGATGCACACAATAATGAACAATCTGCTCATTTGGATATGCGCAAGTATTTCTTTGAGGTGGGCCAGCACGAGTTCGCACAAATCCCCGGCTCGCCAATCGTCTATTCTGCTAGCTCTAGTATGCTACGCATTTTTGAAAATGGTGTTCCTTTTGAGAAACATATTGCAATGCGTGAAGGGATTCATACAGCTGATAATCAGCGTTTCTTACGTTGTTGGTGGGGAATATCTGTTTCTTCCATGTCGGACAATGCGTCATCGGTAGAACAGATAGATGAACAAGGCTGTTGGGTTCCTTATTGTAAAGGAGGTGATTACCGTAAGTGGTATGGGAATCTGACATTTGTAATCGGTTTTGATCAGGAACACCGCAAATCTATGAAGCAGCAGCAAGGCTGTGTTTGGCCGAGTCAATCTCTTTGGTTCAAGGAAGGCGGTACATGGACTGCGGTTTCATCTGGCAATTTAGGGGTACGTTGGTTCCCGCATGGATGCTTATTTGATGCTGGTGGCCAAGTCCTAATAGGTGAGAATCATATTGAAGCAATTGCGGATTTAAACACTTCGCTTTATCAAACAATCGCCGATATGACGATGCCGACTTTAAACTATAAGTGCGGAGTTTTAAAGACGCTGCCGGACATTAGATCTAATGATGAAGATGTGATTGAGTCCGCAAAAGTATGCATTCAAGTTTCCCGGCTTGATTGGGATTCGTTTGAGACGTCATGGGATTTCCAACGATTTGTGCTGTTTGACCCTAATCAGGGTGCGCAGGCGGGAGATTTGCTTGAAGATGCGGTACTTCATCTTCGTGAGTACTGGAACCGCGTGTCCGAGGAGCAGCGCCAGCGTGAGATTCGCAACAATGAGCTGGTCGCGGATGCATATGGTGTGCGAGACGAGGTGCCGTGCGATGTGCCGTTGGAACGTGTATCGTTGAAGCGCAACGTCGCGTTCTCATATCCTAGGGATACGCCGGAAGCACGCAACGAGAAATTCGCTCAAGATGTCGTCAAGGAGCTTATCTCGTATGCTGTGGGCTGCATGTTCGGTAGATATTCGCTTGATAAGCCGGGGCTGATTCTCGCTTCGCAGGGTGAAACACTTGATGATTTCCACGCGCAGATTCCGAACCCATCGTTCGAGCCGGATGAAGACAATGTCATTCCGGTCGCGGAGACGGACTGCTTCGAGGACGATATTGTGACGCGATTCCGCAGATTCCTCGCCGCGGCGTTCGGCAAGGAGAATCTGGCCGCGAACATCGCCTACATCGAACAGGTACTGGGCAAAAGCATCCGCAAGTATTTCGTGAACGATTTCTACAACGATCACGTAAAGATGTATTCGAATCGACCGATCTACTGGCAATACTCTAGTCAAACCAGCAACAAGGCTCGTTCAAGGCGCTCGTGTACCTGCACCGGTATACGCCGAAAACCACGAGTACGGTGCTCAATTATCTACGTGACTACATCAACAAAATCGCCGACATCGCCGATAGCTTGGAACATTCGGATCGTGCCGCGGACCAGAAACAGGCCGCCAAACTTCGCAAGGCCGTTCTCGAGTGCAAGGATTATGAGGACCAGACCTTGTACCCATTGGCTACCCGCAATCTGGAAATGGATTTGGACGACGGTGTGCTGGTGAATTACCTCCGCATGGGCAAAGCCCTGCGCTCCATCCCCGCTATCGAGAAGAAGCGCAAAGAAGTCTCCACCTGGACCTGGCCCGTTCATCCGTTGGGCAAGGAGTAGTTGTCAGCTTATGTGGATCACGGCAGATGTAAATATTCCTCAACAGTTACTCGACGCCGCTGCGAAGGATGAAGTGGTTTTCTTTGTCGGTGCGGGAGCTTCATTTAATCCTCCAGCCAATCTGCCCTCCTACAATCAGTTAGCCGCAATGCTTGCTGATGAGGCAGACGAGTCCCGGCCTTGTGATGATGAGCAGTTAGATCGTTTTATCGGGATGTTGCCTGACAATTTCAATGTCCATAAGCGAACTAAAGATATTATGCGTGGTGATGATATTCATTGCAATTCCACACATGAGGCCATCGTCAGACTTGCTAGTAGCGTAAAAACTCCGCGCATTGTGACAACAAATTATGATCTTCTTCTTGAGGAAGCTGCGCAAAAGCAGAATTGTGATTTAGGCAGAAGTTATTATGGACCGGCTGTCCCCATCGGCAGCGATTTCTCAGGATTGTTGTACTTGCATGGTTCAGTGGATAGCCCTGATCGCGAAATAGTCCTTGATGATAGGGATTTCGCTCGGGCTTACCTTTCAGAAGGCTGGGCAACACGTTTTCTACTTAAGCTATTTGAGACATACACTGTTGTATTCATTGGCTATAGCTTTGGCGATGTCATTATGCGATATCTTGCATTGGGTATTTCGTCCCACGCCAGACCTCGGTACATTTTCCTCTCTGAGGAGGATATGGACGGAAGAGATAATGAATGGCAACATAATGGAATTACTCCGATTGCCTATCCTTCAGCTAATAAGCATTGTGCGTTAGTCAGGGCAATTAATGCTTGGGCTGATCACATGTCTTTGGATTACAATGCTTACGAAAAACGTTTACCAGGCATTATCGAAAATGGTGTTCCGAAAGATGCTGTTGATCTTGACTATGCCAGCGCTGCTTTATCTACAGCCGAGGGCGCGCAATGTTTTGTCGACATTATTGAAAGAAAAGAAGGTCAAGAAGAGACGGTCAAATCGAAGATAAAGAGGGAATGGCTATCTTGGCTGATGAGTTCGGACGCGCTCCGGGAAGTTTTCACAGAAAGAGGCCCAAAGACTCAGAATGAGAAGATTCTGCTGGATTGGTTCCTTGTCGATTTTGTGCAAAAGCCGGAAGAACGAGATTTTGTGCTGTATGTGCTTTGCAAGTTGCAATCATCAATGTCTGATTGGTTATTTGAGCAATTGCATGAATGTGTCAGTTATTGCATCAGCCATCGGGATAGACGGGATTTAATTCCGGTCTTTACGGTTTTAATGACTTCCATGCAGGGCCACTCCGCTCCAAGTGTTCTTGATGAATTTATTGAGCCATCATTACTTTACAATTCAGATATATCGCCTCAAATATTGTCTCTCATTATTCGCCCATATTTAAAACTGACCGCGCCTTTCCGGGGGAACGGCATAAGGCCTAGAGCTGAGATTGCATGGCATATGACAGGATAGAGAAGATTGATAATCATTTGAGCTTCGACATGAAGAAGATGGCATTGCTTGCTGAATCCAGCTTACAAAGAGCTAGTGCTCTATTGCAGGCTTATCAAGATGAAAATGAATACTCTTGTTTAAGTAGACCATCGATAGAGCCTAGCGATCAGAATTTATATGTGTCTGATTTGCAATCTATGTTTGTCGACATTCTTCGTGATTATGCGCATGGCCATAAAGATCAACAGGATAGTCTGATATATCGGTGGTGGAATAGTGAGTCTGCGCTTCTTAAACGTTTAGCGATTAATACTATTGCTTTTTCGGATTGGGATGCGAACCGTAAAATCACTTGGATTCTCGAACATGATTATTTATTTGACTTGGATGCCCATCATGAAGTTTATATGGTTCTTAAAGAAGTCGCTCCGAGCATGGGAGAGAATTCGAAGAAAAACATACTAGAATATCTGAGGAATAAACTTGATTCCCTCAAGGAAACATATTCTGATGAACGAACGGCGCTTTATGAGCAGTTTGATGTTCTTCAATGGCTTCTTAAGCATATGAATGGTGGAATGGGGAATTGGCCTGAGGCTCAGAAGTGGAAGAATGAGCTTGCTCGGAAATATAATTTTTTGCCGCGAGAGCATGCAGATTTCCATATTTATTCTGAAGGGGTTTGCAGTGTAACTACTGGAATTACTGATGAGCAGTTTATTGATATTTTGGAGAACTGTCCGTCTGTTATCGAAGAAAAAATGTTTGGTAACCAAGATAAAACGGTTAAATTTGATTCTTTGAGTATTAATAATCAAATCTCTGAAGTTGTTTCGCGTAATCCTCGGGTGGGATTTACTCTTTGGGAACTTGTCAATCGGCATAAAGAAAGTGACGCAGTTCAATATAGTTGCTCAATCATTCGTGGGTGGGGTGAGGCATCCCTAGATGATGAACAAATATTGGTTCTTGATTTATTGAAGAAGCTATTGCCGAAGATGGGACAAGATGAAGTAAGCGCAGTGTCGTTTTTCCTGAATAGACAGATTGATGGGGAAAAGATTACGATTACCGCGAAAACTTTACAGATAATGAGTGATATCGCGTTGCAAATTTGGGAACGATATAGCTCGACATTCAGCGCAAGTAAAGATCAGCAATGGCAGAACGATCCAGTTACATATTCCTTGAATTGTTGGCCTGGTAAACTCGCTTATTTCTGGATGGGCAGAATCCGTTGGAGATATAGGCAAGAAGCTGATTCTTGGAATGGTCTTGATGATCTCGAAAAGAAGATGGTTCGTCGTTTTGTAGATGATGAAGGTGACTTCTCCCCGCTCGTTTGGACAGCATTGCTTACAAATATCAATATGCTTCATTCACTTGATCGGGAAAATACAGAGAGCTGGTTGCCTGATTTAATGAAAAAAGCGGGTACAAAGTTTATTTGGAATGTGATGCTCCCGAATCCAAATCTTAATATTCGACTTATTGACATAGTTTTTTATAAAAGCTGTCTTGATGAGTTTAAATATTTGTCTCATTTGGATGATTATAAGAAACAAGGTTTTCTCTTACAGGTATTTTGGATAGTGACTTATGGTGGATTGGAAGATAAACGGAGAGCGAAACTTTTGTCTAAAGTCGTGACAGCTGGGAATGGCATTTATGCTCCTTTGTTCATGGACCGGATTGTGTGGGCTTTCAAATTCCGGCTTGATTCCAAAGGCAAGAATATGGTGTGGGATTTATGGCTCCATCGATTTATTGAAGATCGTCATGCCGGCAAAGGACGGAACTGGAGTGAAAAAGAGCGAATTGCTTTTGCTGAACTAATTCCTCTGTTGGATGAGCATCTTAAAGAAGGAATGAAGTATCTTTCTGATAATTTCCCAAGAATTATGGGGCGGGATTTTATCAACCTTATTATGCTTAAAAATATTGATGATATTCCGCAGGAATGTGCGGAGGCATTTATTGAATTTTATACGTGTTTATTTAAGCAACCTGATATTCCTTATGTATGGCGAGTAGAAGAATTATTGCAGAATCTAATCGATAAGTTTGGAATTGGTAAAGTTAGTCCATTGGTATCTTTAGCAAGGCAGAAGCGTATCATCTCAGATACTTGGAGTCCTTCTTTCAAAGGAGGAGCTGCGTAATGGTGACGAAGAAGGTGAGATATGGGTATTAAAACACTGTTGCGCGGCGAATCCAAGAATGTGGAGTACAAGCTTACTCCTCCTTCTAGGAGCATCAACTACACCAAAACCGCGGTGGCGTTCGCCAATGGGCAAGGCGGATGTTTGGTGTTCGGTGTCGAAGACCAGACGCTTCATGCAATCTACGATGATCGATTGGAGATCACCTCGCTAGGGCGCTTGCCAATGGGGCAGACCATCGAACGCATGAAGCAGGGCTATTCGAAAATCCGCAACGAGGCATTGGCCTCTGCCTTTGAATACATGGGTTATATTGAGCATTGGGGGAGCGGCATCCTGCGTGTGATGCAGGAGGTGCGTGATGCCGGATTGTCGGAGCCGGAATTCCTTGGCGGTGATACAGATCTGCGCATCAACATTTATCGCAATGGTTCAGAGACAGGTTCTGATGACGGGATTGTGACGGGATTACGACGGGATTCGCTTTCTGATGACGGGATTGCGGAAGGAACAACTTCAAAAACGAGTGCTGCTCCGAGTGCCGCCATTACAGTGGTTCCATCTCAGAAAGAGCGTATTCTTGATGCGCTGCGTAAGAATGCGAGCATTTCTATCTCTGACGCCATACGGATACTGGGCGTGCAGGAAAGGCAGGCTCAACGAATATTGAAGAGTCTGGTAGAGGAAGGCAGTGCAGTGAAAATTGGTGCTGCCCGCGCCACTCGATACGCTGAAGCGAAGAAAAGGACGGAACCGCATGAGTGAGAATAGCCAAGTAACAAGACTGCTCGCCAGACGTTTCAGCCAGCCGGGCGAGCGTGGACGCATCGTGTTCTGGCGTGATGACAAGAAACAGTACGCGGATGTCGTGGCAACATTGGTGGGGGAGCATGCCATTGATGAGGCACTGCGTGAGGTTGAACTCATCACTCCGGAAATCGGTGATGAGAACGACAGGCGATACATTCCGTTCACGGTGCGCTACCGCATGTTCCGCGAGCAGCCAGATCGAAAATTCCTCGTGTATCTGACGGAGCCGGCTCCGGCAGTTCAAGACAACTGGCTGTTGGATTTGGAACTGGCATACGGCCCCACGTTCACCATGGACAAACTCGCCGTGACGTTTACGGAAACGCTGCCGGAAGCTTCCGCCGACACTCGAAACGAGTGGTTGGAAGTGATGAAGCGTGTACCGAAGTTCTTCGACAGTGAAGAACGTGCCAAGCGCTTCGCAAAACGTCTTAACGTGCACGACGACGCTACCGATTTTCAGGCGAAGATGATCGCTACGTTGTTGCAACTGAAAGAGGATCGGCACAGCATGCAAGACATCTGGGCTGAGCTGCTTGCACAATATTCGCAGGGTGACGAATCCGGCATCGAAGAAATCGAAAAAATGGGATTGAGCCAATTCCACTGGAATGGCACGCGAAGAATCTACCATTTCGATGTGAATACTGGTACTGGAGCCAAACCAACGGTGAAAGACTTCGTGCTATGGCTGTTCCAGCTGGCATGGAATGGATTCTCCGATGGCAGGAACGCCGTCTCCACTTATGCGAACATTATTCGCGACTGGGACGACTGGTATAAGAACATCGACATGCGCACGGTACTGCAGAATCTTTCCGAGAACGCCGTGGAAGAATTGCAACTGTCCACTCGAATCGCCGATATGAGTGTGGAGGAGCTTGCCGACCGGGACCTGTTCCGCGACGTGGACGAGATGATCGTCAACAAGCTGTTCGAACGGTTGGGTTCGCAGTCCATTACGGACGACCAAGTGCAACGGATCATCAATGGGCGCAAGCAGAAGCTTTGGTACGCAGAATATGCCGACCAATACGAGTGCATTGCCGCAGCAAGCAGGCTCCGTGCCGTTCTGGCTGAATGCGGTGAACTCATCAGCACCATCAGCTCACCGGAACAAGGGATGAAGCTGTATGCCGAAAAACTATACAAGGCCGACGGCGCATACAGAAAATATGTGCTCGCATGGCATCGCGCCAACCCGGATGCGGTGAGCGTGGACGATGATCTGCAAAGCGCCTACGAGGCATATCAGCAGGATCTGGGTCAGGCATGGCAAAAACAAGTCGATACGCTTAGCCAATGGAAGTTCATAGACATGGACGCGCAAACCAATTTCTATGAACGTGAAATCGCGCCGACCTTGAAGGCCGGTAGAAAAATCGCCGTGATCATTTCCGATGCGCTACGTTACGAGGTTGCGCAGGAACTGTCCGAACGCATCGACAGGGAAAGCCGTTTCAGTACGAAGCTGAACATGCAATACAGCGTTCTGCCATCCTATACGCAACTTGGCATGGCGGCGTTGCTGCCACACGGCTCGCTCGAATTCGACAGCAAAGACCGTTTGTATGTTCTGGCTGATGGACGCAGCACCAAAGGAATCGAAGCGCGCGCCGCCATTCTTTCGGCCGTAGGCGGCAAAGCGATTAGATATGACGATTTGACAAAGCTGAAAGTCAGCGAAATCAAAGAACTATATAAATCCTGCAACGTGCTATATGTGTATCACAACCATATCGACGCCACCGGTGATACGGAGAAAACGGAATCGGAAACAGTGGACGCATGCGAGAAGACGTTCAAGGAACTGGGCGAAGTAGTCAAAAAACTTGCCAGCGGCAACGTCCATAACATGATCATCACCGCAGATCACGGATTCCTCTATCAGGACCGAGATTTGGACGGTACGGAATGGTTGAGCGAACAGCCCAAGGGCGATGCAGTATGGGTGAGAAAGCGGCGATTCTCCATCGGATCCAATCTTGCTCCGGGTCGTGCGTTCGTGACATTCAATGCCGCGCAGATAGGAATGGACGATGCTCAGAATGAAGGCATAAGCATTCAAGTGCCGAACTCCATCATGCGCTTGCGCATGCAGGGCGCCGGTGTGAAGTATGTGCATGGAGGAGCAGCATTACAGGAAATCGTCGTTCCTGTGCTGCATGTCAGTAAGGGGCGTTCCGCGGCCGACGATGTGAGGCCTGTGGAATTCACTATTCTGCAACGAACCGACAGGCTTTCCAGCAGACAGTTGACTTTGGAATTCTTCCAGAACGAGCCCGTTGGAGGAAAAATCCGCGCACGTACCGTATTGGCCGGATTGTGGGGGCGTGATGCGGCAGGCAATGATGTGCTCATCTCCAATGAGACACCGGTCGCCTTCGATCTGCTCGGTCAGGAGAAAAGCGAACGCCATGTGAAGGCTACGCTCATGCTGACCAGTGACGCGGAACGATTCAATGGAACGAATATCGAACTGCGCCTGCGTGAGAAGACAGATGGGTCAAATGTGCTGGTCATGCTTGACCAGAAGGCACGATACTTCTTCAAACAGGGCGTGGTGGCCGACGATGCCGGATTCTTCGACTGAATTGGATGAGCACAGAGGAAAGCGACCGTAAGGGGTAACGCAATGAATGAGCAGGGTATGAGCCAGAACGGTTGGATTGAAAGTCCTGAACACAACGCGGATGGGAATTCCCTGAGCGCGTTGGACGCTAAGATCACTGATATGTTCCCCGGGGTCACCGTCCGCAAGGATCTGGTGAACAAGGTCAAGGGCAATGCGCTGGTGCCCTCATATGTGCTGGAGTTCCTGCTCAGCGCATATGCCACGAACACCGACCAGGCCAGTATCGAGTCGGGTGTGGATCGAGTGCGTGCCATTCTTGCAAACAACTATGTGCATCGCGAGGAAGCCAATCTTATCCAGTCGAAGATCCGAGAGAAGGGGAGCCACAGGATTATCGACCGTGTGCAGGTGGTGCTCAATGGCAAAACCGACCTGTATGAGGCGACGTTCTCCAATCTCGGCATCAGTCAGGTCATTGTCGATCCAACCTTGTAAAGGCTTATCCGAAACTCCTAGTGACGGGCATCTGGTGCATGTGCCAGATTGGTTACGCATATTCCGGCGACCCGCGCGAAGTGCCATGCAGTTGCTACAGCTCAAGCCTGTGCAGATGTCGCGTGATGATCGCGAAAACTACATGCAGCAACGTTCGCAATTCACCGATAGCGAATGGATCGATCTGCTGATGCAGTCCATTGGGTTCAATCCCGATCTATTCTCCGATCGTGCGAAACTGCTGCATCTGGTACGCATGGTGCCGTTTGTGGAGCGAAACTACAATCTGGTCGAACTCGGGCCGAAAGGCACCGGCAAATCGCACATCTACTCGGAATTCTCACCGCACGGCATGCTCATATCCGGCGGGGAAGTGACAGTGGCCAAACTGTTCGTGAACAATTCCAACGGACGCTTGGGGCTTGTGGGCTATTGGGATACGGTGGCGTTCGACGAGTTCGCGGGCAAGGCCAAGAAGGCCGGCCGGGACTTGGTGGACATCATGAAGAACTACATGGCCAACAAGTCGTTCTCCCGTGGCGTCGAGACGTTCCAAGGCGAGGCGAGCATGGCGTTCGTAGGCAACACTTCGCATAACGTGCCGTACATGCTGAAAAACTCCGACCTGTTCGAAGAGCTGCCGAAGCAATACCATGATCCGGCGTTCCTGGACCGCATCCACTTCTACCTGCCGGGTTGGGAGTTCGAACAGATCCGTTCTGAGATGTTCACCAGCGGATTCGGATTCGTGGTCGACTATCTGGCGGAGATTCTGCACAACCTGCGCGATGCCGATTACAGCGACCGGTTCGAAAAGTATTTCGAACTGTCTTCCACACTGTCCACGCGAGATAAGGACGGCATCAAAAAGACGTTCTCCGGATTGATGAAGCTCATCTACCCGGATGGCAATGCTACTCCTGAACAGATGGAACCGTTGCTGCGTTGCGCCATCGAGGGCCGCAAGCGCGTCAAGGATCAGCTATGCCGCATCGACTCCACCATGGAGGAAGTCGAGTTCACTTACAAGCGTGTGAGCGATGGCGAAGTAGTCGCCGTGCAGACGTTGGAGGAGCTTGACTACCCGCAGTTGTATTGGCGTGGGCGTGTAGCTGAGAACTCGGAAGATGAGGGAGAGGCGGAATCGTCTGTTGCTGGTGATGCTGCGGCAATTGCGGGTAACGAGGGAGAAGCGTGTGCTCCTGAGCACGCCATCAATGCCTTGCCCGTAGCGCGGCAGCAAGAAACAGCTACGATGACTCCAGTCGAGCGTCTTGCGGCAAAGGCCGACGGAAAGCAGCGGGAACTGGTCGAAAACCAACGTGGAATCACGTATTTCGGATTATTCGGCCCCTACTTGGCTGGGGCGAAGAAAGTCGTTATAGAGGATGCATATGTGCGTAAGCCGTACCAGCTGCGTAATCTGGCCGAGTTCTTGGAGATGCTGCTCAGATGCAAAAATACCGATGAGGATGTGGCCGTTCACTTGGTGACCGGGCACAATGAGCCCGAATTCGTGGATGCGCAGTTAAACGGTTTGAACGAATTGGCATCAACGTTCTCACAGCTGGGCGTGAACCTTACCTACGAATTCAGAGACACTTTGCACGACCGTTCCATTACTTCGGATACCGGCTGGGAGATTCTTCCCGGCCGTGGGCTTGACATCTTCCAGAAATTCGTTGATGGCGACTGGCTCAATCCGCTGCTGCGCCACCAGCAGCTTCGTCGTGTCAAAGAATGCAAGGTTACATATCGGCGGATTAGCGAGAAGTGAGGTAAAAAATGAATGTTCAATGTCCAGCTTGCGGCACGTTTGTGGCAGAGACCGCGACCATGTGTCCGTATTGCGGCTTCCGCGGTGATGATCCGAACCAGCCGATATACAAGCAGGGGGAGTATCGCCCCGTGCCGGTTGTGCCGTGCGAAATCGTGGTGGATGATGGCCGGAGTTGTGAGATTCGGTTGTCTGACGAAGACAACAAGAACCTGTTCCGGCATCTGGCTGATTGGAATTGGCTTTCAACCATGCTTCCGGCTCTGGCGGAAACACTAGAAAGTATATTTGGTGGAACTGTGCATTTGGAAGCCAAGCTTCCGGAACATATCATGCACATGATCGAAGAGGGCAAACTTCATTTCGCCACGGATAAAAACGGCGAGATTCTCGCTGAAGTGTTCGATGAACGCAACAAAATCTTCAAACAAGTGCGTTTGGAGAAAGTCGTCAGGAATGATGCGTTATTACCGGCTATGCAGCATCTTGAAACGCAGGCTGCCCTTTGCTTGGTAATGGGAAAAATCGATGAAGTCGGCCGAGCTGTGCAACAGCTTGGCGAGGAACTGCAACAGGATCGTTTGGCCCGTGTCGATGCCGCGCTTGATATGTTCCAGCAAGCGTGTCGTATCGAGAGCAGCCGGGAACGTAATGAGTATGTGCGTGAGGCTTTGAACGAGGCCACGCGCGCGAAGGCTTTGCTGGTGCGCAATTTCGCGCAGCAGCAAAGGCTGATGGAGCAGGGCGGCAAAAAATCGGACGCCGCATTAAGGGCGATGCAGGATTATGTGGCGATTGTGAATGCAGTGAACGTGCAGATGCAAACGCATATGGCGTTAGAACAACAGGATGCGGCCGCGTATTGCCTTCAGGATCTTAATAAGTTCATCAAGAACTATGATCTCGATAAGCGCGATACGATGCTCAACCTTGTGGGCAGCGTGAAGAGCAAGAACAGAGGCGACAATCCGGAAAAGTTCGTTGCCGGTTCCTTACGAATAGCGGCAAACGTCGAAAACGTGGCGAAGGCACTCGACGCGGGCGAAGCGATCTCTCCAAAACTCATTACCGAGAGTGAGAGGAACGGGAATGATTCTAACGATGAGGAGAAGCAGCATGATGAAGAAGATTGAGGATGCTGAAAAAGTTGCTGATGAAATTGCAGGTGTTGGCGAAGAAAATCCTGCGTCGAAAAAACGCTCTTGCATCAAGTGCAAGATAGAACTGGCTTCCGACAACAAGCTGCCGTTCTGCTCGGCTTGCTGGGAGGAAATTACCGGTTACGTGAAAACGGCCGGAATCGCCTTGGGAACCTTGATGGTCGCTTTGATAAGAAAGTATGGCCCCAAAGTTGGCAAGGCGGCATTCATGACACTCAAGGCGATATTGAAGAAATAATCATTTACATTTCTTCTGAAATTTGTCCGTGGCACATTGCCTACGGTGTGAGGCTGTTGTTCTGTCGCGTGATAATTGAGGAGGTGGAAAAGCGATGTTGCGAGAGGAGGCATCATGGACGCTGGCAAGAAAATCCTGCTGGACTTATTCACCGGTTCGCTTCGGTTCGTGGTTCCGGTGTATCAGCGCAGATACTCATGGGGCGAAGCACAGTGCCGGCAATTGTGGGCCGACATCGTAACGGCTGGCCGGCATCCTGAGAGAACTCATTTCACCGGGTCGATCGTATGGATGCAGGAAGGTGGCATTGGGCCGGATGGTGTCAGCCGATGCCAGCTCATCGACGGCCAGCAGCGCCTTACCTCTGTGACCCTGCTGCTCATCGCACTGGCCGAATATGCCCGCGAACACCCTGAGAGCCTGCGATTCTCCGCAGACATGCTCATCGACCGTGGGTATCTTGTCGATAAGTACGCAACCGGCGAAGGCCGGTACAAGCTGACGCTTTCCGGTGATGATAGGGAAGTGCTGCGCAGCATGTGCGACCATGTGGTCGCCCCCGATCGCCCGAGTCATACCGATACGGGTTCCCGGTTGGAAGCGAACCTTGATCTGTTCCGCTCACTTGTCGCCGCAATCGATGATGCGAACGTGGTATGGAACGGTCTGCAACGCCTTGAAGTCGTGTCCGTCACCCTGGATCAGGGGCGTGATGAACCTCAGTTGGTATTCGAATCGATGAATTCCACCGGGCTTGATCTTGAGACTTCCGATCTGGTACGCAACTACATGCTCATGGGGTGCCCCATGGTCGAGCAGAACACCTTGTATGCCGATTACTGGCTGCCTATGGAGCGTACTCTCGGCAGTCTCTCATTCGACGCGTTCCTGCACGACTGGATGGTCGTCACGCTGCAGAAGCCCGTGCCCAAAGGCCGCGCCATGTATTCGGAGTTCAAACGTTTCGCAGCTAGCAGCTCCATGCCGCGCATGGAGCGCACGCGCAATCTTCTCGAGAACATGCTGGAATATGCCGGGTATTACGCCGTTATCAAAGGCGTTGCGGCTGCCGGCAGCGGCGACATGAGTGTGGATCGCCGGCTCGAATCGATCCAAGACCTGGACAGCACGGTTACGGATCCATTGGTTATGTACATGTTCGCGGCGTGGAAGCACCATCGCATAAACCGCGACGGATTGCTGCGCATGCTCGCGGATCTTGAATCGTATCTGTTTCGCAGAATGGTCTGCTCGGTGTCCAGCAACGGATTGAACAAACTTGTCCCATCCCTGATAGCCAAACTTGAATCAGCCGAACATGATTTGGCCGAAACCTTCGCCGCGCTGCTGCTCACCGAAACCGCCAAAGCCACACGCATGCCCACAGACGAACAATTCAGGCAGGCGCTGCTCGGCGAGGATCTGTACCGCCCGGCTCCGCGCTGCAAACATCTACTCGCCGGATTGGAGAACCATAACCATCCCAAGGATTCGCGATCCTTCAGCGAATACACCATCGAACACATCATGCCGCAGAACGCCATGGCGCATGCCGAATGGCGCAATATGCTCGCCGACCCCGACCGATTCCCACTGCTGGTGAACAGTCTGGGAAATCTGACATTGACCGCATACAACTCGGAACTTTCCGACGGAACGTTCGAGCAGAAGAAAAACCGCATGATTGGCGGATATGACAGCGAATACCTGTCCATCTCCGCGGAACTGCACGATGCTTCGCAATGGGATGAACGGACGATCGCACAGCGAGGTGCCCGGCTTGCCGATCTCGCATTGCAGGTGTGGGCACGCCCCACAGCGGGGGAAGAGGTGATGCAGACTCTGCGCAATCGGAATGCGAACCAGGGGGAACGCGAACAGAATGCCGTTGATTTCGCTGATCTATGCAAACGGGGCATTCTTGCAGCTGGAGCCGCGCTGGAAAGCCGGTATGCCGGCATAACCGCCACGGCGACCGTAACCGAAGACCACCGCATCCGCCTGTCCAACGGCGAAATATTCGGCAGCCCATCCGGCGCATTCCGCCGCGTCAGAATGCTTGAAACCGGTGAAGATAAGCAGATCAACGGTTGGACAGTGTGGAAAGTCGCGGACGGCAGAACCTTAGACGAACTGCGGCAAGTCAGCGGTAATATCTCGTTGCGGCGCAGCTTCTGGAATGGTCTGTACGAATATGCCGCGACGCGGCCCGACTTTGTTGCTGTATACGGCGACCCATCCGGCCGCAAGACGAACAGCGACACGTGGACCAGCTTCGGAGTAGGTTCGGGTTTCTGCCACCCGGATGGGGCGTTGAACATTCGAGACGGCTATATTACGGTGGACCTGTATTTCACCGACACGTTCCAGTACGCGAAACTCTACGCCATGAGGGATTCCGTTGAACGGATGCTGTCTGATTTTGGCGCGGTGACCTGGGATGAGCCGGATGCCGACAAGAAGAACCGACACCTTTGGGTGCAGCACGATGTGGATTTCTCCGGCGACATGACGGACGCCTACCAGTGGATGACGGACGGGCTGCTCGCCATGCGCAGCGTATACGATCTGCTGGTCTGATTACTTGATCTGCAACGTGTTCAGCACTGTATAGAATGAGCATGACCGTTCGAAAAAGAGACCGCCATGAAATACGGAATGAGAAAACCCAGCTGGAAGAAGAGCCTGTCCGCGCGCACGAAGGGACGCGCCATCCGTGCGGTCAAGCGGGCGCTGATCCCCGGCTACGGCAAGAAGGGCATGGGGTGGCTGCATCCCAAGCGCAAGCTGTACAACGCCATCTACAAGAAGACCACGTTCAGCCTGTTCGACCTGTTTAAGTAGTCGGTAATCGGGTAATCGCTAGAACAGATCATCATGCGACCCGGTCCGTGTGAGCACGAGTTGCAGTTCCTGCTTTTCCACGCGATAAATCACAAGCCAGTCACCCTCGATATGGATTTCGCGATATCCTTTCCAATTTTCAGTCAGCGGATGGTCGCGGTATTTTGTGCTGAGTAGTTGCTTGTTCTGAGCCATGAGTGTGTCAATGGCTTGTTTAAGCTTATCGGGACTATAGTGTTTTTTTGAGCAGAACCTTGAAATCCTTCTTGAACTGTGTTGTACGAAAGACCGATTTAAGCATCCAGCAGATCCTTCATCAACGCATCCGTGCTGGTGAAGGATTCTCCGTCATGGGTTTCCGTCTGGCGGCGTGCCTCAATGCTGGACGGATTGTCCCTGGTGATCTTGAAAGGCATGCCGTTTTCACGGATTGACTGGCGCAGAAAGATGTTGATCGCCGTTGACAGATCCATGCCCATGTCGGCATACAGTTCCCTTGCCTCTCGTTTGATCGCTGGATCAGTGCGGAAACTAATCGTCGCAGTGTCGCTCATGGTTGCTCCTAATCATATGCAGGTAACAGCTACAAGCAATTGTAGTGCGAATGTCATGCTGTTGTCTATACACTAGATCATGCCATACGGGAGCACATTCCGTATAGCGGAATCTTCTACGTTCGTAATATCGCATTTATACTTCGGGAAAGGGTGATCAACGTTTTGGAATCCATGCCGGCAAGCGTTGCGGTCATTCCTGCAATGTGAATTGGAAGGGACCGTCGGCGATGGAACCGATGCGCATGCGGGCGCCGAACCGTCCTTCACGCACAGGAACATTACCTGAGCGCAACGCTTCATTGAAACGAATCCATATCAGATTCGCATGCTCATCATAGGCATCATGAGATACCAGCTGCGGCCTGCCGACCGCGGAACGCCGCAACGTGGTGAGCGGCTGTGGAATCGACAGAATCTCGCCGTGCATCTCCTGAACAGACAGCGACAGTCTGCCCTGCGGACCATCGAAACAGCGTAACGTGAGCACACGATGCGCCATCCGTGCAAGCGTTCCCTCATCATCATCAGGTTCCACTTCAATGGTCAGCACCAATCCGGGCCCGATCTGTGCCATGTCGAATGTCGGATCCGGTGTGCCTAACTCGTTCAATACGATGGCGCTCGCTTCGGTCACGCGTTGCGGGGAAACTTTCATAACGACCAAGTGTACGGCAGCGGATCGGACGACCGTCGCATGGAAAAACGGCTGGACACCGGTAGATTGGGGTGTTATCTACCGGTGTCCAGCCGTTTTTTCACGAGTCGGATGGCGTCAGCTCTTTGCGTCGAACTTCTGCGCTTCCGGCACGGAGCCCAGCGATTCCTCGTTGTTGTTCCATTCGGTGGACCAGCCGTCCACGAACGCGCTTTGCACCTTGTCCCACTTGCCGGTGCCTGTGTGTATTCGACCAGCGCGGAGGCGATGTCGTCCTGCCACTGCTGATCCGGAATGGTGAAGCTACGCACTTCGGTCTTGCCGTCATTGCTGTAGGCTCGGGCAGCCTCGGTCAGAGGATTGTCCGGCTGGTAGTCATCGGTGAACGTGGTGAATGGCACGGAGAATCCCATGTCCTTGGACAGGATCTTCTTGGCTTCGTTGTCGGTGATCATCCACTTGATGAAGTCGAGCGTGGCCTTCTTGTCCTTTTCGGAGGCGTTCTTGTTCACCGCCCAGCTCGCGTCATACACTCCTACGGGGCCGCAATCCTCCTCGCCCTTGATGCCCATGTAGTAGGGGAGCATGCCCAGGTCCTCATCGGCCACGTCATTGCCCTTGATCTGCGAATACGCCCACACGCCGTTCGGGTAGAACGCCACCTGGCCGAGCGCGAATTCGGAGGTCACGTCATCGTAGGTCTTGGAGCTCACCATGCTTGCCTCGGTTGGGCTGGTCTTGAGCTGCAGGTCGAACATGTCCTTGTAGTTCTTGAGATACGTGCCCTTGATGGTCTTCGAGAACGTGGTGTTCGCGTCCCGATACTCGTAGTAGAGCGGCAGACGCGTCATATGCGCAGCGAATCGGTACGTGTCGGAGGTATCCAAGCCCGGGGTGGCGAACGCGCCGTCGACGCCGAGGTCGTCCTTGTGCTGCTCGATGGATTCTGCCACCTGCTTCAAGGTCTTGTAGTCCTTGATGTCATCGGCGGACTTGATCACCGCATAACTTTTGGCGCAATAATCCTTGATGATCTTCTTGTTGTAGATGATGCCGTACCATTCGGCGGCGTACGGCAGGGTGTACGAATTGCCGTCGATGGTGTACGAGTAAGCCTTGCCGGTATCGTTGAGCAGTTTGAACACGTCGGTGTCCTGCAGCGGTTCGACGTACTTCTGGTACTTGGCGAACTGGTCGAAGCCGGCGACGTTGAACATGGTTGGTGCGTTGTCCTTGGCCAATTCGGATTTCATGGTGGCGTCATACGTGCCGGCGGCTCCGGTCTGGATGTCCACCTGCACGCCGGTCTTCTTGGTGTACATGCTGGCCAGTTCCTTGTACTGGTCCACGACCTCGGCCTTGTTGTTCATGAAATACACGTGGCCCTTGCTGGAATCGGCGCTGCTGCCGCCGCAGGCCGCCAGCGATGTTCCCATGGCGAGCGTCGCCGCGATGGCGACGATTCGTGTGATGTTGCGGTTCATGATGTGCTCCTTTGCTTGGTTGTTGAATGCGAATTGCGGTTGATGGGGTCCGGTCAGCCGAGCGCGATCCACGCGGTGGTGTCCTGCGGCAGACGGCCGTTGTCGGTGAGGGGTCCGGAGACGAGCAGGATATCGCCTGCCGGCAGTTCGGCCGGTTCCGCACCGAAGTTGGTGACGCTGGCCCAGCCGTTGGCCCTACGGAAAGCG
>ENA-OQHA01000250-OQHA01000250.1-human-gut-metagenome-genome-assembly--contig:-NODE-250-length-28776-cov-2.501798_pt1 | contig 28776 bp, 49 predicted proteins | sample MGYA00242558_ERZ504707 | MGnify/ENA primary metagenome ERZ504707 (study PRJEB26092, sample SAMD00036197) | human gut metagenome | host: Homo sapiens | study: EMG produced TPA metagenomics assembly of...
GGAGGCAATGCCCGTGGTCGTTGATCCCGGTGTCCTGAACCCCTATGAGTTCATCGGTGCTGTCATCAATCCGCCGTCTGCCCAACCCCTTCATGCCCGATGCTCCCCACGCGTCATCGCTACCGATACCTCTCAGAAGCTGGCCATCCGCTTCGGCGAGACCATCAAGGCATATCAGCACGCGGGTCTGGACAAGTCCAATCTGGTGCTGATCCCCCTGGTGCTGGCAGGTTATGCCCGCTACCTGAAGGGCATTGATGACAACGGCAAGGCCTTTGAGATCTCTCCCGATCCGATGCTGGCTGAGCTGCAGGCCATCGTGGCTCCTCTGGAAGTCAAGGAAGCGAGCAGGACTTCAGCTGCCTGAAGAACCTGTACAGCCGTGCCGATGTGTTCGGTGTTGACCTGTACGAGGTCGGCCTGGGTGAGCAGATCGAGGGCATGGTCAAGGAGCTGTACGCTGGCAACGGCGCAGTCCGCAAGACCCTGCACAAGTATGTTGTCGCCCGCTGAGCGCTGACACGATCCTGAATTAAGCTATCTTCGTTCCCGCGCTGCGTTTTGCTTTGCCGCAGTGCGGGATTTTTTGTTTTCCGGCATGGCGGAGCGCATGGCTCTTTACATTTGGAGAGCGATTTGCAATAATAGAAAAAAAGCGCAGGAGGGTCTGTACATGAAAGTAATGGTTTTTGATGTGGGCGGCACCGAGATCAAGTATTCCGTGATGGATGAGCAGCTGAACCGGACCGATACGGGCAGCACGCCTACCCCGGCGGATTCGCAGGAACACTTCCTGAACACCCTGCGGGAGATCTACCTGCCCCACAAGGACGAGGTGGACGGCATTGCCTGAGCCTGCCCGGCTTCATTGATGCCGAACAGGGCGTGGTCAAGGGCGGCGGGGCACTCTCGCTGGCCTACAATGTGGGTACGCCTGTCGGTCCCCGGCTGGCCGAGGCCTGCGGCTGCCGGGTCTGGATCGAGAATGACGGTAAAGCGGCTGCCATTGCGGAGCTGGAGCGGGGCGCGCTGAAGGGCTGCAGGAACGCAGCAGTGTTCATCATCGGTACCGGTGTGGGCGGCGGCCTGATCATTGATGGGAAACTGGTGCGCGGCCGGGACTGCACGGCAGGCGAATACAGCTTTATGAATACGAACGCCGATGCCTGGAGCGACCCTTCCAAGACCATGGCCGGCCAGTGCAGTACCAGCGGCCTGTTGAGCGGCTACCGCGCCCGCAAGGGTCTGCCTGCCGATGCGCCCATGGATGGACGCATCTTCTTTGAGGCGGTCCACGCCGGGGAGACCGAGGCCAACGAGGCCCTGCACAGCTTCTGCCGGGCCGTTGCCGTGCAGATCTACAACCTGAACGTTCTGCTGGATCTGGAGAAAGTGGCCATCGGCGGCGGCATCAGCAAGCAGCCCATCCTTGTGGAGACCCTGAACGAGGTATATGAAGAGTACATCCTGCGGGGCCATCCCTTCAGTGAAGCGCAGGCCCGCTGCCTGCCCCGCCCGGAGATCGTGCTCTGCCGATTCCTGAGCGAGGCCAACCAGATCGGTGCTTTTGCAAGCTACCAGAAGGCGTTTTTGGAAAATTGATGGACAAAACGCACGAAGCTGTGTTATACTGGGCGTGACAGGAGGGCGGAATAATGCCGGAAATCAGTTTGTTTTGCGGGATTCGGATCACAATGTTTTACAGTGACCATAACCCACCGCATTTCCATGCGGAATATGGTGGATGTAAAGCACTGGTGGATATTCAGCACTCCTGTGTTATCCGTGGTGCATTGCCCAGCCGCCAGTTGAAATTGATTCTGGCATGGTGTGAGCTGCATAAAGATGAGCTGATGCAGAACTGGGAACTTGCCAGGGATGCAAAGCCCTTGAATCATGTGGCACCATTGATTTGAAAGGGGAGTACAGTATGGAATATATTCCAAAAGTATTGCAGGTTGTTGCAGGGGAAAATTTTACCATCTACCTGTATTTCAGTGATGGCTCTGTCCGCCTGTATGATGCAAAGCCCCTGTTGCAACAGGGGGGAGTGTTCGAGCCTATGCGCGACCCGGATTATTTCCGTGACCGGCTGACGGTGCTGAATGACACGGCGGCATGGGATGTGAGCGGTGACATGGACCCTTGCAATTGCATCGACCTTGACCCGATAGAGCTGTATGAGACCTGTCCGGTGGTCGTTGACCCGTTGGAAAAGGCATCCTGAAACAAAACACAAAGGCACAGCGCTGGTGCATCATCGTAACTGCGCTGTGCTTGATTTTGGGCGCGCATGATATGATAGACCCTGCGCGCAGCGCGCGGAAAACAAACAAAGGAGTTCTTTTTCTATGAAAACCATGCATAAATTTCTGGCCGTTGTGATCAGTGCCGCTCTGGCTGCCGGACTGCTGGCAGGCTGCGGTGCAGCTTCCGGCACGGCATCCAGTGCCGCCTCTTCTGAGGCCGTGTCCTCTGTGGCAGCTTCCAGTGAAGCCGCTTCCTCTGAGGCTGCTTCCGGGCAGGCTGAGGATGCCAAGGTCAAGGCAGAATTTACCGTGACCAGTGCGGATGGCGAGAGCCAAACCTTTACGCTGGAAGTGACCGATGGCGAGAAGCTGAGCGATGCTCTGGTGGAAGCCGGTCTTATCAGCGAAGAGGAGGCTGCGGCAGGCTTTGTGACCACCGTCAACGGCGAGACCGCCGACTGGGATAAGGATCAGGCATGGTGGTGCCTGACCGATGCCACCGGCGAGATGACCACCGTGGGCGTGGCAGACATTGCGCTGCACGATGGCGACAGCTATGCCTTTGTCTACACGAAGTAAGGAGCCTGTGCACATCCGGGTGCTGCGGCTGGTGCTCAGCGGCCTGATGGGTGCGCTGCTGGTGGTGAGCAAGCAGGCCATGAGCGGCCTGCCCAACATTGAACCGGTGACGCTGCTTGTCATCCTGTTTGCACTGGAGCTGCCCCGGGAAACGCCGGGGGCCGTTACGGTGTTCATCCTGCTGCAGGGCGTGCTGTACGGCTTTGGGCTGTGGTGGGTCATGTACCTGTATGTCTGGTATCTGCTGGCCCTGTTGGCATGGCTGCTGCGCCGGATGGACAATGCACTTGGCTGGGCGGTGTTCAGCGGCATCTACGGCCTGTGCTTCGGCGGCCTGTGTGCGGCGGTGTATCTGGTGGCAAAAACTCCGGCCTTTGCCCTGAGCTGGTGGCTCAGCGGCCTTTCCTACGATGCCATGCACGGCGTGGGAAATTTTGTCATCATGTTGCTGCTCTACCGCCCCCTGCGCAGCGCTGCAGACAGCCAAACGGCAGCTGAGAGTGAATTGAAAAGGAAGGCATCCTCACCCTCTCCGTCATTGCTTGCGCAATGCCACCTCTCCCGAAGGGAGAGGCAAGACATCACAGAGGACAGATGCTGCAATATCTGGGATTGCCCTTGGCTCCCCCTTTGGGGGAGCTGGCGAGCGTCAGCGAGACTGAGAGGGTGAGCCATCAAAACAGAAAGAGGGCCGCTGCACGGAGCAATGTGCAGCGACCCTCTTTTGCGGAAACAGGAAAGAAAGCAGGTTGCAGCTGCGGAGATCAGCGCTTAACGTTGAAGGCGGCCATGCCGGGGTAAACGGCACTTGCACCCAGATCCTCCTCAATGCGGAGCAGCTGGTTGTACTTGGCAACGCGCTCGGTGCGACTGGGGGCACCGGTCTTGATCTGGCAGGTGTTCAGGCAACGGCCAGATCAGCAATGGTGGTGTCCTCGGTCTCGCCGGAGCGGTGAGAGCTGATGGCGGTGTAGCCGGCCTTGTGGGCCATCTTGATGGCCTCCAGCGTCTCGGAAACAGAACCGATCTGGTTCAGCTTGATCAGGATGGCGTTGCCTGCACCCAGCTGGATGCCCTTGGCCAGACGCTCGGTGTTGGTAACGAACAGGTCATCGCCCACCAGCTGGACCTTGCCGCCCAGTTCCCGGGTCATCTCCTGCCAGCCTTCCCAGTCCTCTTCATCCAAGCCATCTTCAATGGAGATGATGGGATACTTTTCCACCAGGCTCTTCCAGTGTGCGATCAGCTCGCTGGAAGTGTACTCGGTGCCGGCCTTGGGCAGCTTGTAGAAGCCCTTGCCTTGGGGCTCTTCCACTCGGAGGAAGCGGCATCCATGGCCAGCATGAAGTCCTTGCCGGCTGATAACCGGCCTTTTCGATGGCGGCCAGAATGGTCTCAATGGTCTCCTCGTCGCTGGACAGGTTGGGGGCAAAGCCGCCCTCGTCGCCCACGGAGGTGGCCAGGCCTCTGGACTTCAGGATGGAAGCCAGAGCGTGGAACACCTCGGCGCACCAGCGCAGGGCCTCCTTGAAGCTGGGCGCACCCACGGGCATGATCATAAACTCCTGCGTGTCCACGGTGTTGGTGGCGTGTGCGCCGCCGTTCAGGATGTTCATCATGGGCACGGGCAGACGGTTGCCATTCACGCCGCCCAGAAAACGGTACAGGGGCATCTCCAGAGAAGCGGCGGCAGCGCGGCAGGCGGCAATGGAGACCGCCAGAATGGCGTTTGCGCCCAGATTGGATTTGTCCTTGGTGCCGTCGGCCCGGAGCATGGCGGCATCAATGGCATAGATGTCGGAGGCATCCATGCCCACCACCGCGTCAGCGATGACGGTGTTGATGTTCTCCACAGCCTTGGTCACGCCTTTGCCAGATAGCGGCCCTTGTCGCCGTCGCGCAGCTCCAGAGCCTCGAACTCGCCGGTGGAAGCACCGGAGGGGGCACAGCCGCGGGCAACCGTGCCGTCGGCCAGAGTGATCTCGGCCTCAACGGTGGGATTTCCGCGGGAGTCCAGGATCTCGCGGCCGATCACAGATTCAATTTCCAGATAGTTCATCACAGTAACCTCCCGATTTTCGATGAGATATTATATAGATAGTCGAAACTAACTAACTGCCTTTATCCTACCACGTCCCGCACCCTTGCGCAAGAGGGTCTGCGGATGTTTGCCGCTGTAAACATTGATAGGATGCCCGCCGGGGCGGGTGCGTATCCGGCAGAAAGCGGGAAAAGGATGGGGGAGTGTGTGGATTTGTGGGTTTACATTCCGAAGAGGGGACAGTAAAATGATAGATGGACAAGAGAGAACCAAAGATTGAGGAGGATTTTTTTACATGAACAAAGACCTGACCGTGGGCTCCCCGTCCAAGGTGCTGTGGCAGTTCTGCTGCCCATGTTCGGCAGCATCCTGTTCCAGCAGCTCTACAACATTGCCGACAGCCTTGTGGCGGGCAAGCTGATCGGTGAAAACGCCCTGGCCGCTGTGGGCAATAGCTACGAGATCACCCTGATCTTTCTGGCGTTCTCATTCGGCTGCAACATCGGCGGCTCTGTCATCGTTTCCCGGTACTTCGGCGCAAAGGACTACAACACCATGAAAACCGCCATCTCCACGGCGCTCATCGGCACGGTGGTGCTCTGCGGTGCCCTGATGGCGGTGGGCCTGCTGGGCTGCCGGAGCCTGCTGATGCTCATCCGCACCCCGGCGGAGCTGATGGCCGACTCGGCAGAGTATCTGGACATCTACACCCTGGGCCTGCCCTTCCTGTTCCTTTACAATGTGGCAACGGGCATTTTTACGGCGCTGGGCGACAGCCGCACACCGTTCCTGTTTCTGGCGGTTTCCTCCACGGCAAACATCGCGGTGGACGTGCTGTTTGTGGCTGCCTTTGATATGGGGGTTGCCGGTGTGGCCTGGGCGACCTTTCTGTGCCAGGGGGTGAGCTGCGTGCTCTCCCTGTGGGTGGTGGCCCGGCGGGTGCGTGCTGTCCCGAGTGAGGGGGAGCGGGTCTGGTTCTCCTGGAAGATGCTGGGCCAGATCGCAGTGGTGGCCATCCCCAGCATTTTGCAGCAGAGCTTTGTCTCAGTGGGCAATATCATCATCCAGAGCGTGGTCAACTCCTTCGGTGCCAGCGTGATCGCGGGCTTTGCCGCGGCCACCAAGCTGAACAATGTGCTCATCTCCTCCCTGACCACGCTGGGCAGCGGCATTTCCAACTACGCCTCCCAGAATCTGGCGCAGGGAAGAATGAGCGCGTCAGGGCGGGTTTTGGGGCCGGTGTCAAGCTGCTGGGCAGCATCTGCCTCTGCTTCACGGCCCTGTACCTGCTGGCAGGCCGCCAGCTGCTCATGCTCTTTATGAACAGCCCCACGGGCGAGGCCATCAACACCGGCCTGACATTCCTGCAGACGATCGCTCCCTTCTACCTGCTGCTGGCCTTCAAGCTGACTTCGGACGGCCTGATGCGCGGCTGCGGCATGATGGGCCGCTTATGGCAACCACCCTTCCGACCTGTTCCTGCGCGTGGTGCTGGCCATCCTGTTTTCCAGCTGGCTGGGCGTGAACGGCATCTGGCTGTCCTGGCCTGTGGGCTGGTTTGTGGGCACCGTGCTCTCCATGGTGTTTTATCGTACCTCTATTTACCGGCAGGCAGAAGAAAAAACGACGCTGTAACCTTTTTGACATGGGTGAAAGCCCTTCATTTCACGATGAAACAAAGTGAACAAAATGAAAAAATAACCAAAAATGACACGGTTTTTTTGGTGGCTTTCACATAAAATGCCGGAAAATGCCCGGAAAAGTATGGACGGTTTGTGAATTGCACAACCCGCCCGGTGAGACTATAATGAATACACACACAAAGCAGGGCGGCTTTGAGGGAAGCGCCCTGCTTTGTGCATCTATCACACAAAAAACTTCCAACAGGAGGATATTGTATTATGAAAAAGATGATCTCTCGCCGCAACTTTCTGACCGCTGCCGGTGTCGTGGCTGCTGCCGGTGTCCTGACCGCCTGCGGCGGCTCCTCTTCCAGCACTGCCGCTTCTTCCACTGCCGCATCCGCTGCAGGCTCTGCCGCTGCTTCCGGTGACACCATCAAGATCGGCGTGATGGGCCCCCTGACCGGCAACGTTTCCGTTTACGGCCAGGCCGTTGTCAATGGCGCTGCCCTGTACCTGAAGCAGGTCAACGCCGATGGCGGCATCAATGGCAAGCAGATCGAGATCCTGACCGAGGATGAGCAGGGTGATGCTACGCAGGCTGTCAACTGCTTCACCAAGATGGTGGACGAGGGCATCACCGCTCTGGTGGGCGATGTCACCACCACCCCCACTCTGGCAGTTGCTGCTGAGAGCGCAGATTACAACATGCCCATGGTCACTGCTTCCGCTACCGCTGAGGCCGTTACCTACGATGCCGAGACCGACACCGTGAACGAGAATGTCTTCCGTGCCACCTTCACCGACCCGTTCCAGGGCATCAAGATGGCCGATTATGCTTACCAGAAGCTGGGCTACACCAAGGCAGCCGTCATCTTCAAAAAGGGCGCTGACTACAACGAGGGTCTGGCCGAGAACTTTGTCAACGAGTTCGAGAGCCTGGGCGGCACCATCGTCGATCAGGAGAGCTACTCCGATGGCGACGTGGACTTCAAGACCCAGCTGACCAGCATCATGGGCAAGGGCCCCGAGACTGTGTTCTGCCCAACTACTACGAGGAGGTGGGCCAGATCCTGTCTCAGGCTGAGAGCGTTGGCCTGAATGTTCCCTTCCTGGGCGGTGACGGCTGGGATGGCCTGGAGGCTATGCCACTGCCGACCAGCTGAAGGACAGCTACTTCTGCGCAAACTACGCAAAGGGTTCCAGCCCCGAGTTTGAGGATGCCTACAAGGCAGAGTACGGCGAGGATTACCCCAACGGCTTTGCTCCTCTGGCTACGATGCCGCCAAGACCGTGGTTTACGGCGTGCAGGCTGCTGAGGATGCCGGTCTCGAGGCTGGCACCGACGATTACAAGCAGGCTGTCATCGATGCCATTGCCTCCGGCACCATCGACGGCATCACCGGCACATTCACCTTCGACGAGCATCACGACCCCGTCAAGCAGACTGCTATCCTGACCTATGTGGACGGCAAGCCGGTGCTGAAGGAAATGTTCTGATCCCAGCTTTCTTCCATCGACCGGTGATGGAAGCGCCGCTGAGATCAGAATGATCGTAAATTGACCCGACTGCGGAGAACGCCGGAACAGTATTGCCCCGGTGCTCTCCGCTTTTTTGGTAAAAAAGTGTATCCCCACATAAGGCGTGCAACAGCGCCGGAAAGAAAGGAAGTATCCATCCATGACAGTGTTTTTCAGCCAGCTCATCAACGGCTTGTCGCTGGGCAGCATCTATGCACTGATCGCACTGGGCTACAGCATGGTGTACGGCATCATCCTGCTGCTGAACTTTGCCCACGGCGACGTCATCATGGTGGGCGCGTACATGTCCTGGTTCGTCATGAACCAGCTGGGCCTCGGCCCGGTCACGGCGGTCTGTGCCACCATCCTCACCTGTACGCTGCTGGGCGTGGTCATCGAAAAGATCGCCTACACCCCGCTGCGCAGCGCACCCCGTATCTCTCTGCTCATCACAGCCATCGGCGTGTCGTTCTTCCTCGAGTACACGGCTGAGCTGGTCATGGGCTCGGGCGCAAAGGTCATCCCGTCTTACTACGACAACAAGACCTTCTATCTGGGCAAAGTGCCTCTGGGCCTGACCTCCATCATCACGCTGGTGGTCACCGTGCTGTCCATGCTGGTGCTGACCTTCCTCGTCCAGAAGACCAAGCTTGGCAAGGCCATGCGCGCCGTCTCTGAGGATATGGACGCTGCCCGCCTGATGGGCATCAACGTCAACAGCACCATCTCCTTTACCTTCGCGGTGGGCTCCGCGCTGGCCGGTATCGGCTCGGTGCTGTACTGCTGCTCCTACCCGCAGGCTACCCCCACCATGGCTCCATGCTGGGCCTGAAAGCCTTTGTTGCCGCCGTTCTGGGCGGCATCGGTTCCATCCCGGGCGCAATGATCGGCGGCATTGCCATCGGCCTGTGCGAATGCTTCGTCTCCGCCATCGGTCTTTCCGCCTGGAAGGATGCCGTCACGTTTGCCATCCTGATCATCGTGCTGCTGTTCAAGCCCACCGGCTTCCTCGGCCGCAAGGTGCAGGAAAAGGTGTAAGGAGGGCAGGAAGATGAATAAGAACCGTAAAACGATCAAAATGCCCGTGCGCTACCTGATGAACGCGGTGCTGGTGGCTCTGCTGTTCGTGGCGCTTTCCTACCTGACCCGGAATATCCTGTCCACCTACCAGAACAAGGTGCTGATGACGGTGGGCATCAATATCATCCTGGCGGTCTCCCTGAACGTTGCCACCGGCTATCTGGGGCAGCTGCCGCTGGGTCATGCCGGTTTCATGGCTGTGGGTGCCTACACCTGCGCCTGTTCACCAAGTTCTGCCCGCTGCCGGACGGTGTCTCCTTTGCCATCGGTCTGGTGCTGGCCTGCATCGTGGCTGGTCTGTTCGGTGTGCTCATCGGCATCCCGGCCCTGCGCCTGACCGGCGACTATCTGGCCATCCTGACGCTGGGCTTTGGCGAGATCATCCGCATCACCCTGAACAACATCGATGATGTGCTGGGCTTCAAGCTGTTCTATGGCTCCAAGGGCCTGAAGAACATCCCCAAGTACTCCAACTTCACCAACGTGTTCCTTTGCGTGGTCATCACCTGCTTCCTGATCCACGCCATGATGAAGAGCCGCCACGGCCGTGCCGTGCTGGCCATCCGCGACAATGAGATCGCCGCCGAGAGCTGCGGCATCCAGACCACCTACTACAAGGTCATGGCCTTTGCCTTCTCCGCTGCCTTTGCGGGTCTGGCAGGCGGCCTGTATGCCTGCTACATCGGCGTGCTGAACCCCTCCACCTTCGGCTTTATGAAGTCCATCGAGATCCTGGTCATGGTGGTTCTGGGCGGCATGGGCTCCATGCTGGGCTCCATCCTCTCTGCAACGGTCCTGACCATCCTGCCTGAGGCGACCCGCAGCTTCGACAGTTACCGCATGGTCATCTACTCGCTGGTGCTGATCCTGATGATGATCTTCGCCCGGGCGGACTGCTGGGCAGCTACGATTTCTCCATGAGCCGCCTTGTGGAGCGTGTCCTGTTTGGCAAGAAAAAGAAGGAGGGTGCAGACCATGAGTGAGTTCCAGACCAGACTGAACAGTGTCCCCTCCGGCGGCTTCCTGACGGACCGCGATAAGGACAAAAAGCCCATTCTGGATGTCCGTGAGCTGGGCATCGATTTCGGCGGCCTGACTGCCGTGGATGGCTTCAACCTGATGATCGGCCGCAACGAGATCACCGGCCTGATCGGCCCCAACGGTGCCGGTAAGACCACGGTGTTCAACCTGCTGACCAATGTTTACCAGCCACCCGCGGCTCCATCCTGATCGATGGAATGCCCACGGCGGGCAAAAAGACCTATCAGGTCAACCGGATGGGCGTGGCCCGCACCTTCCAGAACATCCGTCTGTTCAAGGAGATGAGCGTCATCGACAACATCAAGGTCGGCCTGCATGAGTCCATGAAGTACGATCTTGCCTCGTCGCTGATCCGCCTGCCCAACTACTGGAAAGAGGAAAAGCACTGCACCGAGCGTGCTTTTGAGCTGCTGGACATCTTCCACATGGCAGATATGGCCTATACGCAGGCCGGCAGCCTGCCCTATGGCGCACAGCGCCGTTTGGAGATCATGCGTGCGCTGGCCACCAGCCCCAAGCTTTTGCTGCTGGATGAGCCTGCCGCCGGTATGAACCCCTCGGAGACCGCTGAGCTGACCGAGACCATCCGCCGCATCCGCGATGAGTTCGACATCGCCGTGCTGCTGATCGAGCATGACATGAGCCTGGTCATGGGCATCTGCGAGGGTATTGCGGTGCTGAACTTTGGCCGCATCATCGCCAAGGGCACCCCGGATGAGATCCGCAACAATCCCCAGGTCATCGAGGCCTACCTGGGCAAGAAGGAGGCTGAACCGATGGCAGAAACGATGCTGAAAGTTGATAACATCAACGTTTATTACGGCAACATCCACGCTGTCAAGGATGTTTCGTTTGAGGTGCACGAGGGCGAGATTGTGACCCTGATCGGTGCCAACGGTGCCGGTAAGTCCACCACCCTGAAAACCATCTCCGGCCTGCTCCACCCCAAAACGGGCGATATCCTGTACAAGGGCAAGAGCATCAAGGCGTGCGCGCCCATAAGATCGTGGAGGCCGGTCTGGCGCAGGTGCCGGAGGGCCGCCATGTGTTCCTGCACATGACCGTGGAAGAAAACCTGGATATGGGTGCATACACCCAGCCCGCTTCCACCATTGCAGCCAACAAGGAAAAGGTGTTCACTCTCTTTCCCCGCCTGAAGGAGCGCCGCAAGCAGCTGGCCGGCACCATGTCCGGCGGCGAGCAGCAGATGCTGGCTATGGGCCGTGCCTGATGAGCAACGCCTCCATGCTGATGCTGGACGAGCCTTCCATGGGCCTTTCCCCGCTGCTGGTGCAGGAGATCTTGAGATCATCCGCGATATCCACAAGGCAGGCATGACCATCCTGCTGGTGGAGCAGAACGCACAGATGGCCCTTTCCGTGGCCGACCGCGCCTATGTTCTTGAGACAGGCCATGTGGTCATGGATGGCACAGGTGCAGAGCTGCTGACCAATGAGCGCGTCCGCAACGCTTATCTGGGCGGCTGAGACTGCAGCTGGATAGAATGCAAAACAATACGCCCGCCGGGCGGTACGAGAAGTACCACACCCGGCGGGCGTTGTTCTGTCTGTAAGGGAATTATTCCGGCGCTTTCATGCTTTCCACCATGCTGATCTGGCGGACATGGCGGCGCATGAGCAGGCAGACGGCAAAGTTGAAGAGCATGGTGAGCGCCACGCTGAACACAAAGCTGCGGGGGGCGATGGAACGGATGAACATCATCTGGTCCATTTCCACAGTGCGGATGATGAACTGGTGCAGGGGAATGCCCACCACCAGACCCACCAGGGAGCCGATGAGAGAGAGCAGGTCGATCTCCCGGAAGATGTAGCGGTAGACCTCCTTGTCATAGAAGCCCAGCACCTTGATGGTGGCAAGCTCCTTTTTGCGCTCGCCCAGGTTGACGCTGATGAGGTTGTAGAGCACCACGGCGGCCAATGCGGCAGCGCAGACGATGACCAGGATAACCACATAGTTCAGGCAGCCGATCAGGCCATCGAACATCTGGGTGGTGTCCTCGATGAAGGAGACGGAGCTGACATAGTTGCAGGCCAGAATGGCGGAGGAGAGGGAGGCGCGGGCTGCATCGGTGGGGCAGTCGGTCTGACCGTAAACGGCGTTCCAGGCGGGCAGAGCACCGCCGTTCAGCGTTTTGAGCTGCGCCTGCGAGAGGTACAGCCGGGTAAAGACATAGTTTTCGGTGATGCCGGTCAGGGTCAGGGACCTGCGCCCGCCGTCAGCAGTCTCCACCTCAAAGCTGTCGCCCACGGAAAGCCCCAGCTTTTCAGCGGTCTTTTCGGTCAGGATGACGCTGGAATCGTCAAAGGCAATGGCCTTGTGGCCCTGCCGGGTGCGGAAGGTGAAGTATTCGGTCATCTGGCTTTCGTCTGCGGCGGCAACCAGGCTGACGGTCTCTTTTTCACCCTCGGCGTTGTAAAGGGTGACGCTCTTGGTGTAATAGCGGCCCCAGCTGGTGATCCCGCTGCTGGAATCCAGCAGGTCGGCCAGACCGTTCTCCATGGTCAGCGCCTTTTCGTCGCTCAGGGAGATGGTCAGGTCGGCGTGGGTCAGCTCGGTGGTCTGCTTGGTCAGCATGGGCAGCAGGGAATCCTGAATGCCGAAGCCGATGAGGAGCAGAGCTGTGCAGCCCGCCACGCCCAGAACGGTCATAAAGAAGCGCTTTTTATAGCGGAACAGGTTGCGGGCGGTGGTTTTCTGGGAGAAGCTCATCCGCTTCCACAGCGGGGTGAGATATTCAAGGAGGATGCGCTTGCCCGCTACAGGCGCACGAGGCAGCAGCAGGGCGGCGGATTTTTCCTTGAGGCTGGCGCGGCAGGCCTGCAGGGTGGCAAGGCCGATGACCGCCGCGCTGAGGGCCATGCTGCCCAATGCCAGGCCGGTAGAAGTGCAGCGTAAAGGTGGGGATGGAGAACATCATGGTGCGGTAGGCGTACCAGAAGATGGTGGGGAACACCACAAAGCCTACGGCAATGCCCACGATGCTGCCCAGAACGCTGGCGGCAATGCCATAGAGTAAGTACTTGCCTGCAATGCTGGTGTTGGAGTAGCCCAGCGCCTTGAGGGTGCCCATCTGCAGGCGGTTCTCGTCCACCATGCGGGTCATGGTGGTGGAAGCCACCAGCGCCGCCACCAGGAAGAAGAACACCGGGAACACCCGGGCAATGGCAGCCATCCGGTCCGCGTACTGTTCCAGTGTGACAAGGCTCAGGGTGCTGCCGCGGTCCAGCACATACCACTCGCCGTTCTGGATGTCCGCGATCTTCTCTTCTGCATCGTTGATCTGCTGCTGGCCTTCGGCGAGCTTCTGCTCCGCATCGGCCTTCTGGGTCTCGTACTCGGTGCGGGAAGCGTCCAGCTGCTCCTGCCCGGACTGGTACTGTGCCCAGCCCTCGTCCAGCTGGGCGCGGGCGGCCTCAAACTGGGTGTAGGCGGTGGCAGTACCGGTGCTCAGCTGGAGCTGGCCCTGCAGCAGTTGTACTTTCATGCTGCGCAGGGCGGCTTTGGCCTCGGTGACAAGGTCCGTGTTGGAGAGGTTGGGCGAGGAGATGAGCCTTTTGGCGTACATCTGCTGCTTGCCGGCATCCAGCTGGGCCTGATAACCGTCCAGCTGGCCCTTGATGTTATCGTAGGCGGCCTGTGCTTGGCAAGCGCGTCCCGCAGCTCGGTGTATTCCTCGTCCTCGGGCTCGGCCTCATCCAGCGCCTTTTGGGCATTGTTCAGGGCAGTTTCGGCATAGCCCAGCAGGGGGTCAGCCACCTGTTTCAGATTGACCAGCAGCTGGATCTGCTGAAGCTGATCCTCAAATTCCAATACCTGCTCTTCGCTGCTCACCAGCGTGGCGGCACCGCTCTGCATGGTATCGGGCAGGGCGGCCTTCTTGGGCGGCAAGCTCGGCTTCGCCTGTGTCCAGCTGGGCCTTGGCGGCATCCAGCTCCCGCTGCGCGTCGGTCAGCTTCTGCTCGGCTTGTGCAAACTGGCGCTCGGCTTCGGCCTTCTGTTCGCTGTAGGTCTGTTTGGCATCGTCCAGCTGGGTGGTGGCATCCTCAATAAGCTGGGCCCGGCGGGCCACACAGTGCTCCTTGCTGATGGCATCCAGCCGGTCAGCCACAGTATCCACAGCGGTCTGGTATTCATCACTGTAATTATCATACTGTGCGGCATCTGCTACTTTGAGATAACAGACGGTATAATAATCTGCGGTCAATTCACCGTTCTGCACGAACACAAGAGCATCCAGGATGCCGTCACCGACGGTGCTGGTCTCCTGATTGGCAGAAAAATATTGAGGGTCCTGCACCTGGCCCACCACGGTATATTCGGTGCGGCGGATGTCCTCGGTGTCCTTGGGCAGGGTGACCACGGTGCCAGCGGGATGGGGTCCGCGTGGCCCAGCACCTGTACCACACACTCGTTGGCGGTTTCGGGCATCCGGCCCTCCAGCAGGGTCAGGCGGTTCATATTGGCCTCGGTATCCGCAGCCGGGTCAGCGGGAAGCTGCTGCACCCGCAGCACGGCTCCGTCGGTAGAGCTTGACCAGCGGCCCTCAGTGTCCAGATACTTCACGGGCATCACGCGCTCACGCCCTCCGTGGCGGCAATGGCGGAGAGATCTGATTCCGAAAGGCCCAGCGTGGAGAGCACCCGCAGGTCGAACACATTTTGCTGGACATAGTACTTCTGCCCGGCGGTGCGCATACTGGGGGCAAAGCTGACCAGACCTGTCAGCATCATCACGCCCAGCGCCACGATGCCGAACAGGGAAAGGAACCGGTTCAGGTTGCTCCGGAAGTCACGCCGGATATTTTACGATAGCTTTTCTGCATAGCGGTCACCACTCGATCTGTTCCACCGGCACCGGGTGTTCGTTGACCTTGTTGGACAGGATCTGTCCGCTCTTGACCTGGATGATCCGGTCCGCCATGGCCGTCAGGGCCGTGTTGTGGGTAATGACGATGACGGTGCGCCCTGTTTCGCGGCAGGTGCGCTGGAGCAGGGCCAGCACCTGCTTGCCGGTCTTGTAGTCCAGCGCACCGGTGGCTCATCGCAGAGCAGGAGCTTGGGGTTTTTGGCCAGCGCCCGGGCAATGGAAACGCGCTGCTGCTCGCCGCCCGAAAGCTGGGCAGGGAAGTTGTTGAGCCGCTCGCCCAGACCCACGCTTTCCAGCGTGGCGGCGGGGTCCAGCGGATCACGCAGATCTCGCTGGCCAGCTCCACATTTTCCAGTGCAGTCAGATTCTGCACCAGATTGTAGAACTGGAACACGAAGCCAACATCATATCGGCGGTAGGTGGTGAGCTCTTTTTCGGAAAAGTGGCTCACATCCTGCCCGTCCAGCCAGACATGGCCCTCGTCGCAGGTATCCATGCCGCCCAGAATGTTCAGCAGAGTAGTCTTGCCTGCACCCGAGGGACCCACAATGATGCAAAACTCGCCCTTGTCTACATAAAAATTCAGGTGATCGGCCGCCGCAATGCGGACACTGCCGGTCTGATAATATTTGGAAACATCCTCAAACTGCACAAAATGTTCCATATGCTGCTCCTTGCCTTGAAAAATTATTGTTCCATCCTAACTATAACATATTTTGCAGCAGGTTTGCAGGGGCAGAGCGCTGGAATTTGCAAAAAGTTAACAGGTCGTATCAAGGATAAAGTCAACGGTCTGCTCGATCTGGAATTTTGCGAAATACCCCTCTTCCAGCGGGATCCACCGGGCGGTGAAGCCGGAATAGCGTTCTCCCTCCCGCGCCAGCAGGCGGCGGGCCTGCTCTTCCTTGGAGCAGGTGACGAAAACCTTCAGATCATAACAGTCCGCAAGGGTGGGGTGGCAGCTGTAACTGCCCTCCACGATGACCAGCGGCTGGGGTGCAAAGCATTGTTCCGGCAGGTAGGCACCCGCCCGGCAGGAGTAGGCACGGTAGGGGACGGCCTGCCCGGCCCGGGCGGGGGTGAGCACCTGGGCACGCAGGCGCTCCAAGTCCATGTTGGCGCAGGGGATCTGCTCCCAGTTTGCCACACGGCTGGCTGGAGGAAGATAGAAGTCATCGGTATGCACCGTGATGCTCTGGGGGAACTGCCGGGCCAGTTGTGCCGCCAGCGTGGTTTTGCCGCTGCCGCACCGGCCGTCCAGCGCCACCAGCACCGGGTGATCGGGATGGGCAGAGAGAAAATTGGAGAGTTTTTCCACGAGAGGGGAAAGGGTGGTTGAAATCATAATTCCTTCTTAAACGTCAGATTTTGTATTCGGTCTGAGAGCCGCTTCGGCGGAAGGTTCCATTTTCAGTGGGCGTGAAACCTAGTGCACGCATCACGCCGCAGGAACCGGCATTTTCGGCGGCAACATCGGCCAGAACGGTTTTTATACCGTTCTGTGCACCGAACTGCACCAGAGCGTTTACCATTTCTTTGGCATAACCCTTGCGCCAGCAGGTAGGTGGATGCAGTAACCGATATCCCAGCAGTTGCCGCCATCCTTGACCACAGCACAGCAGGTACCAATGCTGGTGGGTGACTTTGTCCTCTGCAATGACATAATAGCAGTCGGTGCTGTCGCTCAGGCTGCGGAGCAATTCCATATATTCGTTCAGGTCATCGATATCGTCCAGCACCGGGTCGGACAAATATTTTCCGGTGATGGGGTCACCCCAGATGCAGAGTGCAAACCCGGCATCCCGAGCTTCCTGCGGGCGCAGGCGAAGCCGGGCGGTTTCAAAAGGTGTGAAAGTCATAGCGTTTCCTCCAAAGGTGATATACAAGAAATACTTTTGTCGATTTGCGAAAATATGAGATCGTATGCGTGGGCAGGGAGAGGATGGCGAGGCATCCAAAAATCAAACAGTGCTTTTAACTCTTTAGAATCTCCATAGAGCTGTTTGACTTGTTCGTAAGCAAATGTATTGGCATCGACTTCGTGCGGCTGACCAAGATATAGGTTGGTAAAATAATCTTCATTGCCATCCAATTTGCAGGAGATGTAATGACCATTTACCAGCTTATAGCATGTACCATCATAGCCAATGACATATTGAAGGCTTCGGTGTATTTCGGAACCGAAGTGTTCCGGACAGAGATACTGCGATGCGTGACGCAGTTCGTGAAACAGAAAAAATGCTTTCTCATAGTCAGGTTTGGCGTTCAGATGCTCTGCATTGATGAACACAGTTTTGCTTGCAGGGTCAAATGTTCCGCAAGCGGTCTCATAATCAGAGGGCATATCAAAGGATAAGTGCAGATCAAGGGAGCATTCTTTACAATAATCATCAAAGAAGTGCTTGTAATCAAAGATTGATGGCATAGGTTTATATCCAGCCTTTCCTTGACAAAATAAAGGAAATTGACTATACTACAAATAGAAAAGGCGCTGGCCGCAAACGACTAGCCCCTTGCCATATTAGTCAAGAAAAATGACCGCTCAGGCTTGGAACGTTGAGGCGGTCATTTTTTCTTGCGTTTTTTATCGCTTGTGGCGATTGTCCATGTAATCTGAAACGTTACAAAAATCGTTCCACCGATTAATGTCAGCAAAACTGCAACATCCGAAAAACTCATGGTCCTCACCCCCTTTCTGCCCTTGGGCATCCGGGGAGCGGGCAACTCTTCAAGAAACCAGCCATTCCCGGCACCTGGGTACCGGCAAGTGGCTGCCGCCTGCGTTTTGGACACAGCACCTTCGCCGCCTTTGCGGGCGGCTGACTATACTATACCATGAATTTCGACACGCCGCAACACGCGCAAAAAAGTTTGTTGCGGAAAACTTGTCAAAACCCCTTGACACCACCCCAGAGCTGTGGTAAGATAATGCCACGTTAGAAATAACTAACCACAAAGCGGTCAGCAGACAAATGGTCTGTGCCGCATTCTTTTAGAGTTTGAGGTTAGAAATATCTAACTGCTGCACCTGCATAGAATGCGGTGCAGCGGGGAACGCTGTTCCTCAAATGGATAAAAGCGGAGGAAAGCAGCCATGGAGCGTAATTTTGAGACCGTGATGATCGAACAGTGCGCACCTGTGCTGGCAGGGCTGAAGCCTGCCGGGCTGTTCCGCTATGAGACCCGGGACTGTGCCGACTTGCTGCCGGGTGCGCCGCTGGAATGACCAGCTGGGGGAGAAGGGGCTGAAGGTCCGGGTCCTCAAGGGCTGTGCTCAAACCCACCGGTATCTCATTTATGTTTACCGCGAGAGCCGCCTGCGTCAGGTGTTGGCCGATGAGGCGGTGCAGGAGTTCCTGCGACGCGAGGGCTATGCCCTGCCGGAAGATGCTTCCGATTGTGACGGTATGCTGCGGCAGCTGTCCCGGCGGCTGTGCTGCGAGGCCGATTTTCCCCATGAGATCGGCGTGTTTCTTGGTTATCCGCTCACCGATGTGGTGGGCTTTATCGAAAATCAGGGCCGCAACTTCACCTGCTGCGGCTGCTGGAAGGCTTACGGCGACCCCGATGCCGCCGCACGTCATTTTGCCCAGTTGAACAAGTGCACCAGAGTGTATCTGCGCCTGTTCCATGAGGGTACCCCCATTTTCCGCCTTGCTGTGGCGGCTTGACAAGTCATTCTCTACCAATACTCTCTTTTTATCCTGGCGCCACCGGAACAAACCACGCTCCGGCGGGAAGAAATCCTCCTTTTGACACGCGGCCCGTCCGTTGCACCTTGACTACTGCATCGGGCGGCTGTGTCATTTCATGGATAGAAAAAATGACGGTAAAATGTAACAATGGCTAACTTTTACTCGGGAATTTGAGTTAGTTGTTGTTGATTGTGATAAAAAAACTGGGATATTTGGGCAGAAAACTGTTTGTTCATATAAACTAACTTTTAATAATGAAAAAACTGTTGACAACAAAGGTTAGTAAGCGTAAACTATCTATGCTGATAGTTCCGACTGACTAACCGCTCCGGTGCATCAGCAGCCCACAAACAGTATGAAAAAGGGAGTGGAATGTTATGATGCCTCTGACAATGGCGAAGGCGGGCGAGACCGTCACCATCAAGAAGATCACCGGCAAAGATGAAGTCCGCCTGCATCTGGCAGAGCTTGGTTTTGTGGTGGACAGCGAAGTGACCGTGGTCAACGAGATCGCAGGTAACCTGATCGTACAGGTCAAGGAAAGTCGCCTGGCACTCGACAGGACGATGGCGAATCGCATTATGATCGGCTGAACAGCGCAGTACGCTGTTTGGGACCTGCTCCGACACTGGAATGGTCTCTGAATAAAGACAAGTAGAGGAGGAAATTTGCATGAAAACTCTGAAGGACGTGAAGGTCGGCGAGACCTGCACCGTGGCACGCCTGCATGGCGAAGGCCCGGTCAAGCGCCGCATCATGGACATGGGCATCACCAAGGGTGTTGAGATCTATGTCCGTAAGGTGGCACCTCTGGGCGACCCCATGGAGCTGACCGTGCGCAACTACGAACTGAGTGTGCGCAAGGCCGATGCTGAAATGATCGAAGTGGTTTGATTCCAAAGAGAGGAAAGGACACGCAATGAGTATTAAAATTGCACTGGCCGGTAACCCGAACTGCGGCAAGACTACCCTGTTCAATAACCTGACCGGCTCCAACCAGTACGTTGGCAACTGGCCCGGCGTTACCGTGGAAAAGAAGGAAGGCAAGCTGAAGGGCGATAAGGATGTCATCATCCAGGACCTGCCCGGTATCTACTCCCTGTCTCCCTACACGCTGGAGGAAGTCGTCTCCCGTACTTACCTGGTCAAGGAGAAGCCCGATGCCATCCTGAATATCATCGATGGCACCAACATTGAGCGCAACCTCTACCTGACCACCCAGCTGATCGAGCTGGGCATCCCCGTTGTTATGGCGGTCAACATGATCGATCTGGTCCGCAAGAACGGCGATAAGATCGACCTGAAGAAGCTGAGCAGCGAGCTGGGCTGCCAGGCAGTTGAGATCAGCGCACTGAAGGGCGAGGGCACCGAGGCTGCTGCCAAGGCTGCGGTTGCCGCTGCCCAGAAGCAGAAGGCCGGTGAGCTGCCCCACGTCTTTACCGGCAGTGTGGAGCACGCCATTGCACACATCGAGGAGTCCATCCAGGCAAGGTCGATGACCGCTTCCTGCGCTGGTATGCGGTCAAGCTGTTCGAGCGGGATGAGAAGGTCGTGGAAGAGCTGAAGCTCGACAAGGCTCTAGCTGACCACATTGATGAGCACATCAAGGACTGCGAGAAGGAGATGGACGATGATGCGGAGAGCATCATCACCAACCAGCGCTACTCCTACATCAACGGTGTCGTTGACAAGGCCGTCAAGAAAAAGGCCCGTGTGGAGCACCTGACTGCTTCTGACAAGATCGACCAGATCGTGACCAACCGTGTGCTGGCTCTGCCCATCTTTGCGCTGGTCATGTTCCTGATGTACTCCCTGTCCATGGGCACCTCCATTGCAGATGGCGGCTGGGCTATCGGCACCTTTGCGACCGACTGGACCAACGATGTCCTGTTTGGTGAGATCGTGCCGGGCGCGCTGGGCGGTTTCCTGGAGAGCATCGGTGTGGCAGGCTGGCTGTACGGTCTGATCATGGACGGTATCGTTGCCGGTGTCGGCGCGGTGCTGGGCTTCGTTCCCCAGATGCTGGTTCTGTTCTTCCTGCTGTCCATCCTGGAGGATGTGGGCTATATGTCCCGTGTCGCCTTCATCATGGACCGTATCTTCCGCCGTTTCGGCCTGTCCGGCAAGAGCTTCATCCCCGTGCTGGTTGGTACCGGCTGCGGCGTGCCCGGTGTTATGGCTTCCCGTACCATCGAGAACGAGCGTGACCGCCGTATGACCATTATGACCACCTGCTTCATCCCCTGCGGCGCTAAGATGCCCATCATCGGCCTGATCGCAGGTGCAATGTTCGGTGGTTCCTCTCTGGTTGCTGTTTCCGCTTACTTCATCGGCATGGCTGCCATCATTTGCTCCGGTGTTATTCTGAAGAAGACCAAGCTCTTCGCTGGCGACCCCGCACCCTTCGTTATGGAGCTGCCCGCTTACCATGTGCCTGCATGGGGCAACGTTTCCGTGCCACCTGGGAGCGCGGCTGGTCCTTCATCAAGCGTGCCGGTTCCGTCATTCTGGCAGCTACCGTTGTGCTGTGGTTCCTGCAGGGCTTTGGTTTCGAGAATGGTGCCTTCGGCATGGTCGAGGATCAGGACAACTCCGTCCTGGCCGCTATCGCTACCAAGATCGCCTGGATCTTCGCTCCTCTGGGCTTCGGCAACTGGCGTGCAACCGTTGCTTCCGTCTCTGGTCTGATCGCAAAGGAGAACGTGGTTGGCACCTTCGGTGTTCTGTATCACTTCGGCGGTGAGCTGTCTGAAAACGGTGATGAGATCTGGGCAGCAGTTGCGCAGGATTACACCGCTCTGTCCGCTTACGCCTTTATGATCTTCAACCTGCTGTGTGCTCCCTGCTTCGCTGCTATGGGCGCGATCAAGCGTGAGATGAACAACGGCAAGTGGACTGCCATCGCCATCGGTTATATGTGCGCTCTGGCCTACTGCGCGGCTCTGGTCGTGTACCAGATCGGTGGTCTGATCACCGGTGAGGTTGGCTTCAACTTCTTCACCATCGTGGCAATCGTGATTTTTGCCGCATTCCTGTACCTGATGTTCCGCCCCAATAAGTATATTGGCGACAACGAGGTCAAGATCGACGTTCCAAGATCAAGTAAGATCATCTGTCCAGTTTGAAAGGGTGTGTTCTGTATGATGGAATTCCTGGCCACGAACTTTAATCTGCCTACCATTATTGTAGGTGCTATCGTGTTTGGCGGTGTGGGCTGGGCCACATGGCACTCCCACAAGCATGGCGGCTGTGGGGCTGCGGCGAAGGCGGCTGCAATGGCAATTGCGGCGGCTGCAGCGGCTGCCACTGATCGGTAAAACCGCTGGGCGCGGGTCGAACATCCAATCGGCCCGCGCCCTTTTTTTAGAATAAAAAAGTTAGCTTTGGATAACACTGGAAGCAGCTTACATTATTATAGAAGAGAGTGATACTATGGAACTGACAGCAGCCCATCTGCGGTATCTCCTGGCCATCTATGAGGTCTCCCAGACGCATCTGGATATCTGCTCCCGCAGCATTGCCGAAAAGCTGAACGTGACCAAGCCCAGCGTGGTGCGCATTATGAACCTGCTGATGGATCGGGGAATGATCGTGAAGGAACACTATGGCAAGATCTATCTGACCGACCGGGGCATCTTTGTGGCAAAGGCGGTCAGGGCTCAACTGGAAACGGTGCTGACGCATTTTCCGCCTGTACGCATCGACATGACCGAGGAGGAACGCTATAATGCCGCTTTGGCCCTGACTTCGGCCCTGCCCGAACGGGCTTTTACCGGCGAATATGACCGTCTGTTCGGCCCGGATGAATCTGAAAAGGAGAACGCTTCGTGATCAACAAAAAACTGCTTTCCTTCGATCGGAAGGCCCTGCGCTATGTGGGGCTGAACGTGCTGTTCCAGTGGCTGGGGATGCTGTGCAATGTGGTGCTGGTGATAACGGTATCCCGTCTCATCGGCGGTGTGTTTGCGGGCAGCCTGACCGGCAATGCCCTCTGGCAGGGGATGCTGCTCTGCCTGCTGACTGTGCCGGTGCGCTATGGCCTTACCCTCTGCGCCTCCGATATGAGCGACCGGGCTTCCAAAGATGTCAAGCGCACCCTGCGCAGCAGCATCTATGCAAAGCTCACCCGGCTGGGGGCCGGTTACAGCGAGACGGTGGCCACCAGTGAAGCCGTGATGCTGGCCAGCGAGGGTGTGGAGCAGATCGACACCTACTTTGCAAGTATCTGCCCCAGCTGTTTTACAGCCTGCTGGCCCCGGTGACCCTGTTTGTGCTGCTGGTGGGCATGCACGCGCGCTCGGCCATCCTTCTGCTGTGCTGTGTGCCGCTCATCCCCCTGTCCATTGTGGCGGTGCAGAAGTTCGCCAAGAAGCTGCTGGCGAACTACTGGGGCGAGTACACCACCCTGGGCGACAGCTTTCTGGAGAATATCCAGGGGCTGACCACCCTGAAGATCTATCAGGCGGACGGCTGGAAGCACGAGGAGATGAATGCCCAGGCCGAGCGGTTCCGCAAGATCACGATGAAGGTGCTGACCATGCAGCTGAACAGCGTGACCCTGATGGACCTGATGGCTACGGCGGTGCGGGTCTTGGTATCATCAGCGCGGCATCGGCCTTTGCCAAGGGCCAGCTCAGCCTGACCAGCGCCCTGACCATCCTCCTGCTGGCGGCGGATTTCTTCCTGCCCCTGCGCCTGTTGGGCGGCTACTTCCACATTGCCATGAATGGTGCGGCTTCGGCTGAGAAAATCTTCAGGCTGCTCTCTGCCCAGGAGCCTGAAGATGGCGAAAGACCGCCGACCCGGCCGACAGCACCCTTGCGCTGGAGCATGTCACTTTTGGTTACGAGAAGGAGCGCACCATCCTGCACGATGTGTCCCTGACCATCCCGCAGGGCAGCTTTGTCTCGCTGGTGGGCGAAAGCGGCTGCGGCAAGAGCACCATAGCGGCCATCCTGTCCGGTGCCCGCACCGCGACGGAGGGAGAGGTCACGCTGGGCGGCATCCCGGTCAGCGAATGGAAGCAGGCCGACCGCCTGCGCCTGCTGACACTGGTGCCCCACAATGCGGCCATCTTCAAGGGCACGGTGGAAGCCAACCTCCGGATGGCCCGGCCCGATGCAGCCGAAGCCGAGCTCTGGGCGGCCCTGGAGCAGGTGAACCTTGCAGACTTCTGCCGCAGCCAGAGCGGCCTTGCAACGGCGCTCCACGAGGCGGCTCCAACCTGTCCGGCGGGCAGCGCCAGCGCCTTGCATGGCCCGTGCCCTGCTGCATGATTCGCCCATCTATGTGTTCGACGAGGCGACCTCCAATGTGGATGCCGAGAGCGAGAACGATATCATGAAAGCCATCCACAGCCTGGCGGGAAAGAAAACAGTGATCCTGATCTCCCACCGTCTGGCCAATGTGGTGGACAGCGACTGCATCTATGTGCTGGAGGCAGGCCGCATCGCCGAGCAGGGAACGCACAACGACCTGCTGGCGGCACAGGGGGTGTACAGCCGCCTGTACAACGCCCAGAAACAGCTGGAAGATCTTGGGGAGGTGAGCGCATGAACAACACAAAACACCGCAGCCCGTTTGCCATTGCCGCACGGCTGATCGTGCTGGTCCGGCCCATGCTGCCCATCATGCTGGCAGCCATTGTCATGGGTGTCATCGGCCATTTCTGCGCCACCTTTATCACGATCTTCGGCGGCTTTGCCCTGCTCACGCGGCAGCCTGCCCAGCCCGCTGGCAGGCGTGGGCACGGCCTTTGCTGCATCCTTGTCTTTGCCCTGCTGCGCGGCGTGCTGCGCTACGCAGAGCAGGCTTCCAACCACTATATCGCCTTCAAGCTGCTGGCCCTCATCCGGGATAAGGTGTTCGGCGCGCTCCGCCGCCTGACCCCCGCCAAACTGGAGGGCCGTGACCGGGGCGACCTGATCTCTCTGATCACCGCCGACATCGAGCAGCTGGAGGTGTTTTATGCCCACACCATTTCGCCGGTCTGTATCGCGATTCTCTGTGTGACCGGCATGACCTGCTTTACGGCCAGTTATCATATTCTGCCCGCACTGGTGCTGCTGGCAGGCTATCTGCTGGTGGGCATTGTTCTGCCGGTGTGGTCTGCCAGACGGGGCGACAAAGCCGCCCGCGAGTACCGGCAGGCCCTGGCCGACACCAACAGCTATCTGCTGGAAAGCCTGCGCGGCCTGCGGGATATCCTGCAGTACCAGAACACCGCCGCACGTGCCGAGGGCATCACGGCCCACAGCGAGACGCTGGGGGAGAAGCAGAAGGCCATGAAGTACCGCGAGGGCGTGACCGTGGGTGCTGCCAACACCCTCATCGTGCTGACGGCGCTGGCTGTGCTGGGGGTGAGCATCCGGCTGTATCAGAACGGCCAGCTGGGTGCGGAGGGGTGCTGATCTGCACCCTGTCGGCCCTGAGCTCCTTTGGCCCGGTGGTGGCGCTGGCCAACCTCGGTGCCAGCCTGACCCAGGTGTTCGCCAGTGCGACCGTGTCCTTGACCTGCTGGACGAGGACCCCGTGACTGCCGATGTGACCAACGGCGCGGACACCGTCTTTACCGGTGCACAGGCTGAGCATGTCAGCTTTGCCTACGCCAAGGAAGAGGTGCTCCACGACCTGAGCCTGACTATCCCGGAAAAGAAGATCGTGGGCATCACGGGCCGCTCCGGCAGCGGCAAATCCACCTTCCTGCGGCTGCTGATGCGCTTCTGGGATGTGAGCAGCGGCACCATCCGGTTTGGTGAACGTGACATCCGCACCGTGAACACTGCCGCCCTGCGCGTCCAGGAAAGTCTTGTGACCCAGGAAACGGAGCTGTTTGACGATACCATAGAAAACAACATCCGGATCGCCCGGCGCGATGCCACCCGTGCCGAGGTGGAGGCTGCCTGCAGAAAGGCCGCGCTGGATGGCTTTATCAACAGCCTGCCCAAAGGATATGATACCCCTGTGGGCGAGCTGGGCGGTACACTCTCCGGCGGTGAGCGTCAGCGCATCGGTGTGGCCCGTGCCTTCCTGCACGATGCACCCTTTCTCCTGCTGGACGAGCCTACCTCCAATCTGGACAGCCTGAACGAAGGAATCATCCTCAAGGCCGTGCGGGATGAGTGCAGGGAAAAGACTGTTCTGCTGGTCTCCCATCGCAGATCCACCATGGCCGTGGCCGACCTGAGCTTCTCGGTAGAGAGCGGACGGCTGAGCTGAGAAAACCGGATATCAAGCAAAAAGACGCGCTCTGTGATGAGCGCGTCTTTTTTGTGTGCAGGGAGAAATTTACTGCTTGCGTGCAAACACGATGCCGATGGTACCGGGGCCGGAATAGCCGCCGATGGTGGTGCCGATGTCGGTCTCGTAAACATTCTCAAAATTGCCGTACTGCCGCAGTCCGGCCTTGATGGCCTCCATGCAGCCGGCTTCGCCTGGGTGGAAGAGATGAACACCATGCTGCGGTCGATGTCATCCCGGTTCGCCAGCTGGTCGGTGATGTACTTGCCCACGCAGATGGGCAGACTGCCCCGGTACTTCCGCACGACCTTCAGTTCACCATCGATGACGGCCAGGCTGGCTTGATGCCCAGAATGTTGGCCCCGAAGGCCAGCACGCCGGAGCAGCGGCCGCTTTTGGCCATGTAGTCCAGCTGGTTGAGCACAAAGCTCAACTCGACCCGCTTGGCAAGGCCCTGTAAGCGCATGGAAATGTTCTTGGGCGGCAGGCCGTCAGCGGCCCACTTGGCTGCCTGCAGGACGAGATAGCCCTGCCCGGTGCAGATATTCTCGCTGTCCACAACATAGACGTTGCCGAACTCCTGCGCCGCCAGCCGGGCGTTCTGGAAGCAGGAGGAGAATTTGGAGCCGACATTGATGTGGATGACGGCATCGTAGTCTCTGGCAAAGGGGGCGAGGAAGTCGGTGTACTCCACCAGATTGGGGGCGGCGGATTTGGGCATTTTGCCGCCGTTCTGGGCATGGGCGAATACATCGGCGGGGTGGATGGTAACGCCGTCCAGATAGCTTTCCTCCCCCATGAGGATGTGCATGGGGATCAGGCTGATGTTCCACTGCCGGAGCAGCGCTTCGGACAGATCGCAGGTGCTGTCCGCAGTGATCTTGATGTTCAAAATGAGATTCCTCTTTTCCAGCCGCGCATCCGGCGGCAGCGTGATAGCTCAAAATTTACAACTATCATACCACAAATACTTCAAAATTGTTAGCTATCAAGCCGATAAAAAATGTAAATCTTTTATGAAGTGTGCAAAAGGGGCGAAAATCCATGGGCTATCTGTACAGTTGTCACAAAAATGTGCCGGAGTTTCTGGTTCTTTCCGAAAATTCGCTCGGAACTGTTTATTTTGTCGGCCAAAAATTATATAATAAGTAGTACCCAAGAATTAAGATGGATTCGGTCTGCCTTGCGGCCGTTTGTTTATTGGAGGTTTGCCTGCTTATGTTCGTTACTGATTATACCATGCATCTGCTGGATCATGTAAAAAGATCCACTTCATCGGCTGCGGCGGCAGCGGCATGTATCCGCTGATCCAGATCCTCTCTGCCAAGGGATATGATATCTCCGGCAGCGATGTGCTGGACGGCAGCATCATCCGCTCGGAGCGGGAGATGGGCGTGAAGGTCAGCTGGGTCATGCTGCGGACAACGTGATCGGCGTTGACTGGTGGTCTACTCTGCCGCCATTGCCAAGGACAACGTGGAGCTGAACGCTGCCGCTTCCTATGGCATCCCCACTGTGGAGCGCAGCGTTCTGCTGGGCTATGTGAGCCGCCTGTACAAGGACAGCATCTGCGTTTCCGGCACCCACGGCAAGACCACCACGACTTCCATGATCACCACCGCGCTGGAGCTGGCAGGCCGTGATCCCTCTGCAGTCATCGGCGGCAAGCTGCCCCTCATCGGCGGCTACGGCAAGGCCGGCAAGGGCGATGATATCGTCATCGAGGCCTGCGAGTTCTCCGAGACCTTCCTCAAGCTGACCCTTATATGTCCGTGGTGCTGAACATCGATAACGACCATCTGGACTATTACGGCAGCATGGGCGAGCTGAAGTTTGCCTTCAAGCGCTTTGCCCTGATGACCCATTTTATGATCTTTGCCAATGCGGATGATAAGAACACCATGGATGTCATGTACACCCTGGACCGCCGCGTGCGCACCTTTGCCATTGACAATGCGGCCGACTACCGTGCTGTCAACGTGCAGGAGTACAAGCCCGGCTTCTTTGAATTTGATCTGAAGGAGTGGGATACCAATGAGCTGGGCCACATCCGTCTGGCAGTGCCGGGCCGCCACAACATTTACAATGCACTGGCCATGTGTGCTGTCTGCCGCTCTGTGGGCCTGACCGTGGAGGAGTGCGCCAACGCTGCCTGAACTTCAAGGGGGCAGGCCGCCGTTTTGAGGTCTACGGCGAGTGCAACGGCGCGGTGGTCGTGGACGACTACGCCCACCATCCCACCGAGATTCGCGCGACCCTGAACACCGCCAAGGAGCTGGGCTACAATCGTGTCATCGCAGTCCATCAGCCGTTTACATACAGCCGCACCAAGATGCTGTTCAACGACTTTGTGGATGTGTTCAAGATCCCTGATATCACGGTGATCACCCCCATCATGGCAGCCGCGAGCCCAACGACCCCACCATTACCAGCGCAAAGCTGGCGGCGCAGATTCCCAACTCTGTGCTGGTGGACAGCCTGGAGCTGCCGCTGACTGGGTCAAGCAGAACGCCCGGGAGGGAGATCTGGTCATCACTCTGGCTGCGGCGATATCTATAAGGCCAGCAAGATGATGGTGAAAAAAGACTGATCGTTTGGAATAGCTGAAAGCCGCCGGGTCAAAATGATATGAACCCCAAAAGTTAGACAAAAATCAAATTAAGCGACCCCAACGGTCTGAATCCTGTATTGCACAGGCTCAGGCCGTTTAGTTTTAATTTGATTCGGCGATTGTTGTAATAGTCGATGTAATCGATAATGGCCTTTTCAAGCTGGTCAATGGAATCAAATTTTTCCAAATAGAACAGTTCTGTCTTGAGCAG
>ENA-OQHA01000251-OQHA01000251.1-human-gut-metagenome-genome-assembly--contig:-NODE-251-length-28688-cov-6.861805_pt1 | contig 28688 bp, 21 predicted proteins | sample MGYA00242558_ERZ504707 | MGnify/ENA primary metagenome ERZ504707 (study PRJEB26092, sample SAMD00036197) | human gut metagenome | host: Homo sapiens | study: EMG produced TPA metagenomics assembly of...
ATATACGGATATTGAGTTTTTGTTGTAGTTTTGCAGAACTGACAACCTTTTTAGGAATATAATGTTTAACCTGTCAACTTTGTCAGGAATTAATCTTCAAACTGACAACTATTTTCAGTACACTTCAGCCTTTTTTAGCTGCCATGGAAAACCTCGAAGCGTTTGGAAGAAAACGCCAAAGCGTTTTGTTTGAAACGCAAGTTCGTTTTACTTCAAACGCCAAAGCGTTTCATATCGAATGCACTTGCGTTTTTTTAAAACGTACTTGCGTTCTGCTGGTGCGAAAATAAACCTCGTATTTCGGGCTCGTTTTGTTTGAAAAATTGATATTTTTGGAAGAACGAATTCTAAAAATTACGATATCTATGGGAAAAATAAGTCAGTTTGTAAAGGTGGGGCCTTGCTTTTAACGATGGCAGGATGTTCTTCACCGAATTCCGGGGGAAAGGATGCGGAGATGGACGCTTTATCAGTGACCTGATGGGAAGGATGACCTTGCAGGAAAAGTTAGGACAGTTGAATCTGCCGGCTGGGAATGACCTGGTGTCGGGAGCGGTGAAGAACAGCAAGATGGCAGAAGCTATCCGGGCTGGAGAGGTCGGCGGCTTTTTCAATGTGAAGGGAGTGGATAAGATTTACCAGATGCAGCGTATGGCGGTGGAGGAAACTCGTCTGGGAATTCCTTTGATAGTGGGTGCTGATGTGATTCACGGGTACGAGACCATCTTCCCGATTCCGTTGGCCCTGTCTTGTAGCTGGGATACGGCGGCAGTAACGCGTATGGCACGCATTTCTGCCACGGAAGCCAGTGCCGATGGAATCAGCTGGACATTCAGTCCGATGGTAGACATCTGTCGGGATGCCCGCTGGGGACGTATTGCAGAAGGAAGTGGAGAAGACCCATACCTCGGTGCGCTGATGGCCGGAGCGTATGTGCGCGGTTATCAGGGTGACGGCATGAAGCAGAACAATGAAATCATGGCTTGTGTGAAGCACTTTGCGCTGTATGGAGCTTCGGAATCGGGACGTGATTATAATTCGGTGGATATGAGTCGTAATCTGATGTATAATGTGTACCTGGCTCCTTACAAGGGTGCGGTGGAAGCCGGAGTGGGCTCGGTGATGAGCTCGTTCAATACCATCAACGGGGTGCCTGCTACAGCCGACAAATGGCTGCTGACGGATTTGCTCCGCAATGAGTGGGGATTCACGGGTTTTGTGGTGACCGACTACAATTCAATTGGTGAGATGAAGGCTCATGGGGTGGCCGACTTGAAGGAGGCTTCTGCACGGGCGTTGAATGCGGGAACGGACATGGATATGGTGGCACATGGTTTCTTGCATACGCTGGAAGCTTCACTGAAGGAGAAGGCCGTGACGCAGGAGCGGATTGACGAGGCCTGCCGTCGGGTACTGGAAGCCAAGTATAAGTTAGGATTGTTTGAGAATCCTTATAAGTATTGTGATACGCTTCGAGGTCGCAAGGAACTGTTTACGGAGGCGAATCGTAAAGCGGCACGTGAGATTGCGGCCGAAACGTTTGTATTGTTGAAGAACGAGGGTAAGTTGTTGCCTTTGCAGAAAAAGGGACGCATTGCATTGATTGGGCCGATGGCCGATGCGCAGAACAATATGTGCGGCACGTGGAACATGGATTGTCAGACAGACCGTCATGTGACGATGTACGAAGCTTTCCGTCGTGCGGTAGGTGATAAGGCTACGGTTTCTTATGCCAAGGGAAGCAACGTATATTATAGTGAGCATATAGAGAAAGGGGCGGTCGAACCTCGTCCGCTGACACGTGGCGATGACCGTCAGTTGCGGGCTGAGGCTTTGCGCGTGGCGGCTTCGGCCGATGTGATTGTGGCTGCATTAGGTGAGAGTGCCGAGATGAGTGGAGAGTCTTCTTCTCGTACGGATATTCAGATTCCGGATGCACAGAAAGATTTGTTGAAGGCACTGGTAGCTACCGGAAAGCCGGTGATACTGGCTTTGTTTACTGGTCGTCCGCTAGATTTGTGCTGGGAGTCTGAGCATGTGCCGGCTATCCTGAATGTGTGGTTTGCCGGCAGTGAAGCGGGCGATGCCATCGCCGATGTGGTGTTTGGTGACGTGTCTCCTTCGGGCAAGCTGACCACGAGCTTCCCGCGTGCGGTGGGACAGTTGCCGCTTTACTATAATCACCTGAGTACAGGTCGTCCGGATACGGATGATACCACTTTTAACCGTTATGGCAGCAATTACATCGACCAGAGCAATGAACCGCTATATCCTTTTGGCTATGGTTTGAGTTATACCACTTTCCGCTACGGTAATTTGCAGTTGAGTGCCGAGCGTATGGCCAAGGGCGGTCAGTTGAAGGTAACCGTGCCTGTAACCAATTCCGGCGAGTGTGACGGAGTAGAGATTGTGCAGCTGTACCTTCACGATGTGTATGCAGAAATCTCCCGTCCGGTGAAAGAGTTGAAAGCTTTCCGTCGTGTGGCCCTTAAAAAGGGAGAGACGCAGAATGTGGAGTTTGTGCTCGACGAGGATGATTTGAAGTATTATAACTCTCGTCTGGAATATGGATATGAACCGGGAGAGTTTGAGGTGATGGTAGGTCCGGACAGCCGGAATGTGCAGCGCGCGACTTTTGTGGCTGAATAGCAGTCAGGTCATATAAAACAAAAAATGGTCCCGTCTCTGTGAGAAGATTCAGAGGCGGACCATTTTTGTTTTATTCAAGTTGGACGTTGCGTACATGTACGTCTGTGCAGTGTAAGAATACCGAAGCCGATTCTCGGAATTTCTCGACCGATTCTGTGGTGAAAAACTCCCGTCGCTTGTTCTTGGAACAGCGTGCGTCCATATCCGGATGACGTGACAGATAGTCCTTCAGGCTTTCGCTTACATACTCGCCTTGCGTTACCAGCCGGATGTGCGAGGGAGTGTACTGCCGTATCTTTTGCAGAAGCAAGGGATAGTGCGTACAGCCTAAAATCAGGGTGTCGATGTCCGGGTCTTTCTGCAGGATGGTATCAATGTATTTCTTGACGAAATAGTCGGCTCCGTCACCGTCGTATTCCTTGTTCTCTACCAGTGGCACCCACATGGGGCAGGCCATTCCTGTGACCTGAATGTCCGGAAAAAGCTTTTTAATCTCTAGCGGATAGGACTCGGAGCGTACGGTGCCGGCTGTAGCCAGCAGGCCTACGTGCCCGTTACGGGTGATTTCACCGATACATTCCACGGTGGGGCGTATTACTCCCAATACGCGGCGGGTCGGATCCATGTGAGGAAGGTCGTTCTGCTGAATGCTGCGGAGCGCTTTGGCGGAAGCCGTATTGCAGGCCAGGATGACCAGCGGGCAGCCCAGCTCAAACAATTTCTTGACAGCCTGTAGGGTGAAGTCGTAGACCACTTCGAACGAGCGTGTGCCGTATGGAGCACGGGCATTATCTCCCAAGTACAGGTAATCGTACTGTGCAGTCGTTCGATGAATTTTCCTAAAATGGTAAGACCTCCGTATCCGGAGTCGAATACTCCGATAGGGCCGGTGTGAGGGGCAGATAGAGGGTACATGGGAAAACGGTTGAAAGGTTTGAAAAGAAAAATGTCATTCAGAGAAATCTTTTGTGTGTTTCTCTGAATGACATGTAGTCAGTACGACAAAGAGTTTCTTTAATTACTGAGCAGGAGTTGCTGCAGGTGCTGCCGGAGTAGCAGGAACTGCTGTCAGGCTGATGCCCAATTTAGTCTTGATGTCGTTTGTAATATCTTTTGACTGAGCTTCGTCAATGTAAGGAATATCAGTACGGTTCAGGTCGAATACGTAAGTATAAGCACCTGCTTTACCTACAGCCTGTACGGCATCTTCCAGTTTTTTGTAAATCGGTTCCATCATGTCAGCGTATGCTTTCTGCAACTGCCGCTGAGCATCCTGCTGGAACTGCATACCTTTTTCACTCAGTTCCTGCAATTCTTTCTGGCGGCGTTCCTGAATGTTCTGCGGCAGGTTCTTCTGTTCCTGCTGGTATTCTGCATATTTCTTGTTGAATTCGTCAGAAGCACGTTTGATTTCGTCCTCATATTGTTTCTGCATAGTCTGGATGTCTGTCTGTGCCTTTGCGTATTCCGGCATTACTGGAATGATATCCATTGATTTAAAGTGCGCAAATTTTTGTGCGAATACACTCATCGGTGCGATGAGTAAAAGTAAAAAAGCAATTTTCTTCAACATAATCTCAAGTTTCTATTTGTTATTAATTAATTCGATGTATAAAACAGGGCTTATTATCACCCGGTTGCAAATGTATAAAATTAATTTGAATATCCTAGTTTTGCAAGAACCTCATTGCTTATATCAATGCGTGGAGAAGCAAAAATCATGCTCTGTGCCGAGGCACGGTCTATTACGGCATCGTATCCGCGCTGGGTAGCAATTTCTTTCACTGCATTGTAGATGGCATCCTGAATTGGAGAAATCAGTTCCTGACGTTTCTTCATCAGTTCACCTTCCGGTCCGAAATATTGCTTGCGGAGCTCTGCCGCTTCTTTCTCTTTGGCTACGATAGCTTCCTCTTTGCTGGTTTTCTGAGTAGCAGAAAGCGTGTTGGCGCTTTTCTGGTAATCTTCGTACAGCTTCTTCGCTTCGTTGGCTTTAGCCTCAATCTGGCTTTGCCATTGCTTTGACAGTGACTCCATCTGTTGATTGGCCTGTTGATAAGAAGGTATCTGCTTGAGGATATACTCCATATCTATCAGGGCGAATTTCTGTGCTGAGGCCATGCTACGGCGGCCACTAACAGCATAACGGATAAAATGAGTCTCTTCATAATCATTGGTTTTTAAGTGTTAGAATTCTTGTCCGATGATAAAGTGGAACTGGCTTCCGCTGTATTGCATTGAACCGTCAATCTTGTCGAAGCCGTAAGCCCAGTCAATACCCATCATACCAATCATCGGCAGGAAGATACGTACACCGAATCCGGCAGAACGTTTCAACTGGAAGGGGTTAAAGTCGGTCACGTTGTTCCATGCGTTACCTGCTTCCACGAAGCCCAGTGCATAGATACTGGTAGAGTTTTCCAGCATCAGCGGGTAGCGGAGCTCGGCACCCAGACGGATGTAAGCATAACCTTCACTTCCGTACGGAGTCAATGAACCGTTTTCATATCCACGCAGGGCGATGGTTTCGGATGCGTAGTTGTAGCTGTAACCAGTCATACCGTCACCTCCCACGTAGAAGGTTTCAAACGGTGAACGTTTGTATTTGTTGAAGTGACCGAGGATACCGAATTCTGTACGGGTCATGATAACCGGACATTTCTGAATATCCATCAAGGCTGTATAAGTCTTGGCTTTGAATTTCCACTTGTGGTATTCAATCCACTTGTACATGCTGGCAGCATCGTGGTAGTTGTCTTTACCGTAAGTAGAGTAGTCCTTCTTGCTGAACAGAGAGTACGGCGGAGTAATCTGCAAAGAAGCCGAGAATTCTGAACCGTAACGCGGGAAAATCGGGTTATCCGTAGAGTTACGTGACAAGGTCAGGTTCAGGCTCAGGTTATTACAGTTACCGGTGTTCATGTACTGTCCGTTGTTCAGTTTGATATAGAGGTAACTCCAGTCTTTCAACATGAATCGTTGGTAAGACAATTCAGCCGACAAAGTAAAGTAGTCATCCGGCCAGCGCAGACGTTTACCCCATCCTACAGATACACCGAACATCTTGATTGACTTGTCGGGGTCGTAGTAAGATTCGTAGTTATCATAATAGTTTCCATAACCTCCGTAGTATCCGTATCCGCTCAACATGTTGTAGTAGTTGTTCATGTAAGCAGAGTTGTAATACTGGCTGCTTACGTCGGTCTGGATAGAGTAGAAGGCCGAAACAGAGAATGAGTTCGGGCGCTTGCCGCCAAACCATGGATCGAAGAACGATACACTGTATGACTGATAGTAGCGTCCGTTGGTCTGCCCACTGATGGTCAGTGTCTGTCCGTCACCTTGTGGCAGGATACCGCGGTAGTTATCGTTTTTGCGGAACAAGTTCGCAAATGAGAAGTTGGTGAACTTCAAACTCAGCTTACCGATGATACCAGTCTGTCCCCAACCGGCAGAGAATTCCACCTGGTCGTTGGCTTTTGATTCCAGTCCCCAGTTAATGTCGACTGTACCGTCCTGGAAGTTAGGCTGTACATCCGGTTTGATATTTTCAGGGTTGAAGTGTCCCATCTGTGCAATTTCACGGTAAGAACGTTCCAGTGCTTCCTTACTGAAGAGGTCGCCCGGACGTGTACGCAACTCACGACGTACGATATTTTCATACAGACGGTCATTACCGTTGATGCGTACGTGGCTGATGCTGGCCTGCGGACCTTCGGTGATACGCATTTCTAGGTCGATAGAGTCACCGTCAATGTTTACTTCCACCGGATCGAGTCGGTAGAACACATATCCACGGTTATAGTAGTTGTTACCGATTGCATCTTCATCGTTAGAGATACGGTCGTTCAGCAACTTCTGGTTATATACATCACCGCGCTTCATGCGGAGCTGTTCGTTCAACAGGTCAGAAGGATATACCGTGTTACCTACCCAGGTGATGTCGCGAAGGTAATATTTCTGTCCTTCGTAGATTTTCATGTAGACATCTACCGTTTTTTCATCGTATGGCGATACACTGTCTACTACAATCTGTGCGTCACGGTAACCTAGCTCGTTATATTTATCGATGATTTTCTGCTTGTCTTCTTCGTAACGTTCATTGATGAACTTCTTGGCACGGAAAAGGTTAATCAGCTTACCTTTTTCGTTGGTTTTCTTCATGACACGCTTCAACTTCTTGTCAGTAAGTACCTCATTCCCGTCAATGGTAATCTGGTGGACTTTGACTTTAGCTTTCTTGTCAATGTTCACATCTACATATACCTGCTCCTTATTTTCCGGGTCTTCGCGTTCAATGATGTTTACTTCCGCATTCTTGAAACCTTTCTCATCAAAATGCTTCTTGATCAAAATCTTGGCACGGTCAATCAAGTTCGGTGTAACCTGTGTACCTTTTGCCATACCCAGTTTAGCCTGCAAATCCTCACGTTCACTCTTTTTCACACCGTGAATTACGATGTCGGTAATACGCGGACGCTGTGTCAGCTGGATAGACAGGTAGATTTTATTGTCTACAATCTTATCCGCAGTGATTTTCACGTCAGAGAACAAGCCATGACGCCAGTATCTTTTTACTGCTGAGGTGATGTCATCTCCCGGTACGGTGATAGTTTGTCCGACAGCCAGACCGGAAATACCTATCAGGACATAATCCTCATAGTTCTTTACTCCGCTGACCTTGATGTCGGCGATTTCATATTTTTTAGGTGTTCCGTTGTAAAGGATAACTGGCTTATCGCTTTGTTCAGTTGTATTATTGTCCTGTGCATATCCCCCCATTGGAGCAGATGAAAGACATGCAGCAATCAATAGAAGAAGTGAAAAACGGTTTTGCATTGTTCTTTGTTAAATTTGTTCACTAGTTTTGCCGAATCGGCGTTCTCTTTTTTGAAAGTCACAAATAGCCTTACATAATTCTTCGGCTTTGAAGTCCGGCCAGAAAGTGTCACAGAAATACAGTTCCGCGTAGGCGCATTGCCAAAGCAGGTAGTTGCTCAGACGGATTTCACCGCCTGTTCTGATTAACAAGTCCGGGTCGGGCATATAATGAGTAGCCAGGCATCGATCGATGGTCTGGTCTGTAATTTCTTCGGGAGAAAGGCTTCCTTCCTTCACTTCACGGGCAATTTTTTTGACAGCCTCCGTGATTTCCCATTTAGAAGAATAGCTTAATGCTAATGTCAGACACATTCCCGTGTTCTTTGATGTACGTTCAATACACTTGTTCAGTCGTGCAAGTACGTTTTCCGGCAATTTTTCTGTTTCACCGATGATGCGGAAGCTGATGTTGTTCTTCATGAAGGTTTCTTCTTCAATGGAGTCCATAAGCAAACTCATCAAAGCGGCTACTTCGTCTACCGGACGGTTCCAGTTTTCAGTAGAGAATGTATAAAGAGTCAGATATTTCACGCCTAGCCGTGCGGCTTCTTCCGCAATGACATGTACGGTCTCAGCGCCAGCCTGGTGTCCGAAAGTACGGGCGTGTCCCTGCTGTTTGGCCCAGCGTCCGTTACCATCCATAATGATGGCAATGTGTGCCGGTATCCGGTTCTTGTCTATTTGGTCTTTATATAGCATGGCTTGTTGTTTTTCAGGGTTCTTAGATTACCATTTAGGAGTAAATCCCAACCGATTGATGCGTCCTCTGCAGATACTTCCATCTTCCCACACAATCCAGATAAAATTACCTCTGTATGTTTCGTTCTCCAATTTGGGAGTTACGGCACATGAGTAATTTTTGTTATGTGCGGTATAAAGTTCACTGAATTCTGCAGGGAAGGCCATACATTCCGTTACAGGTCTCCAGCAAAGTCCGTTGTCGGTAGAGCAATAGAACTGGCTGAAAGGCTTGATTTCTCCGTAACCACCACCGAAAGCATACAACTTCCGTCATAGTAAATCATGGTGACATTTTCCAAATTAGGAAGCGGCAGGTTCTGCATTCTTTTTTCCCATTTGTTGTCACTTGATATACGATTGAATACCAATGCTGCCGTATCATTAGCAGTAGTACTATTGCAGAGTGCTATTGTTGTGGTAATATCGCTGTTGTAAGACGCAGTAGTTGTATTGGAGAAGAAAGGTTTACCTGCCGGGAACAGTGTGAATGGGTTGGCATCTTCTGTCCATGTATTTTCTTTATATATACCACTTTTTCTACCTTTTTCCCCCTCTTTTACAGCGTAAAGTTCACTTTTTTATGTCATTTCCTCCTATCAGCATTTCAAATGTTTCTCTGCCTACAGAAGTAATTTCATTGCTATTTACATCCAGTTTGTAAAGTTGCTTATTAGTTCCTGCCAGGAAATAGATGTATTCTGCACATGCAGTGGCAGAATAAGTATCGATGTCTGCAGGTACATTTTTTGTAACTGCTACCCAAGATGTAGGATTGTCATTTGAAACATCTGAGTATTCAATATGAGTACCGTTTCCATTCTTTCCGAATACATATACCTTTCCGTTGGCATATACAGCTTTCTGTTCACTTAAATTTCCGGCATTGAATAGTTGGGTATCAAATTTCTTCCATGAAATTGTGTCCGGTTCCTGCTTATGTACGTTAATGGTAATTGTATAAGGTTTTCCTTCTACACCACTATATGCATACACTTTAAATTCCACCGGGTCAGTAAAATCGATAGAGTCAGTTGATGTCCAGATGGTATCACGTTCGGAGCCTTTGGGTTTGTAGGCTAGCATTCCCGCATCATATGTGATACTGGTAATAACCTTATCTATGTAGGTTCCTACGGGGAGTGAGTCTTTATTTGTGATGGTTCTATTGATTTGGTCAATGGTGAATGGATAGTTAGAACAATCAAGTGTATCTACAGAAGGACTATCTAAACCATTTTTATCTTTTCCTACACGGTCAATGTGCAATGTTCCCAGTGAAAATCCTGTAATACTGGTTTCTGAGGTATACGTAATCTGTTCTACATCATTGTCCAAACACGATGTCATTATAGATGTTGCAGCAAAGAGTACTGCAATCAATGGCAAAAACTTTATTTTCATCTGCAAATGAGTTCTTTTAATTACAAGTTGCAAAAGTAGAAAGTTTTTCCTCGATTCCTCGCTTTTGGGGGAAGTTTTATATAAAATTATATTGTTATCTCCTCTTTATCAAGCTCTGTTGCATATTGTCCTGTTTTGTTAAAGGGCACAAGACTGTGCAAAAAGTCGCTTTTTCAGCATATAATAAGAACTTTTGAGGGGTAAAAATTGTTTATATCCCCTTTGTATATCGATATTGTCCTGTATAAAACGGTTTTATGCAATTTGTTTCCTGAAAGAACGGATAATTTTGTAATCCAATAAAAACGAATAAATAACTATGTACAGACAATTAATTTCTAATTCATGGAAAGCATGCCTTCTTTTCGTATGTGTATTCTTTTCCGGTATAACAGTGAAAGCAGATGATAGTTTATACTCTCCTAATAAGAAAATAGGAGTGAGCTGGGATAATCCGGCGAAAGGGTTGCGTGTGATTTATAAAAAAGGAGATACTTTGGTTCCGGTAGTTCAGTTAAAGAATATAGGAGTTCAACTTCAGTCTACATCCGGAGACGAATTTAATTATGTGTCTTCTTCCGCCGTGACTCCCATACGTGAGGATTATACCATGATAACGGGTAAACGCCGTCATTGCACGAATGAGGGAAACCAGCAGGTATTTCATTTCAAGAACGGCCAGAACGTATCGCTGGATTTGGAACTTCGGGTGTATGATGACGGTGTCGCTTTTCGTTATGTGTTTCCTCAGCCGACAAAAGAGATAGGTGTGACCGATGAAAATACAGCTTTTGTCTTTCAGGAAGGAATTACCCGATGGACACAGAAACTGAATCAGCCTATGAAGACTTCTATCTGAAAAATAAAGGACGTGTGCAGGGATATACTGCAGCACAATGGGGATTTCCGGCATTGTTTGAAGTGGCAGATTCTGTATTTACCCTTATCTCAGAAGCGAATGTAGCGAAAGGTAATTGTGGTTCATGGCTGAACAATGCCTCCAGTGCATCGAGCTACAAAGTGGAGATGGCAGAACCGACCAACGTTTCCGGCAGATGGTGTTCACCTTGGCGCGTGGCCATTATCGGTTCTTTGGCTGATGTGGTAGAGTCTACCTTGGTGACAGATGTCAGTGAACCATGTCGTATGAGCGATGTTTCCTGGATTAAGCCGGGAGTCGTTTCATGGATTTACTGGGCTTACAATCACGGTTCAAGAGATTATCAGCTGATAAAGAAGTATATTGATTTTGCAGCAGATTTTCACCTTCCTTATATGCTGATTGATGCGGAATGGGGTGAAATGGGTAATGGAGGCAATGTAGAAGATGCCTTGGCTTATGCAAAACAGAAGAATATTGCTCCTTTGTTATGGTATAACTCTTCCACCGCGTGGTGTGCGTTCGGTCCTTTGTATCGTTTGAACAAGCCGGAAATGCGTCAGAAAGAATTTGCCTGGCTTGAGTCTATGGGAGTAAAAGGGATAAAAGTAGATTTCTTCAGTCAGGACAGCATATCTACGATGAATTATTTTGTGGACATTCTGGAAGATGCAGCCAAATATCACCTGATGGTAAACTTTCATGGAGCTCCTATTCCGCGAGGCTGGCAGCGCACCTATCCTCACATGATGTCAGTGGAAGGAGTATATGGAGCAGAATGGTATAATAATAAGGAGACACTGACTGATAGCGCGGCATGGCATAACTGTACACTGCCTTTTACGCGTAATGTAGTGGGTCCGATGGACTATACTCCTTGCACTTTTACGGATTCCCAGCATCCGCATATTACTTCGAACGGGCATGAACTAGCTCTGTTGGTTGCATTTGAATCTGCCTTGCAGCATTTGGCCGACCGTCCCGAAGGATACCATGCCCAACCAGCTGAAGTACGTTCGTTTATCTCTTCACTTCCCACCGTTTGGGACGATACGAAATTGCTGAGCGGTTATCCTTCCAGCTATGTGGTGCTTGCCCGGAAGAGTGGTGATTGCTGGTATATTGCAGGCCTGAACGGAACAAACGAGAAGAAATCGCTTGTTGTGGATTTGAGCTTTATTCAGGAACCTGTCAAAGAAATCACTTTGTATGCCGATGGAGAAGAACGTAATCAGTTTGATATACAGATGCTTTCTGGTTTGAAGAAATCTGTACATGAGGTGGACTGTCTGCCGCGTGAGGATTTGTGATGAAGGTTAGTCTTGATTGAGTTATAGTTAGGCTATTTGTATTTACGTGGAGAATGCCTGATGCTTTTAGAATGAGCGTCAGGCATTTTTTGTGTGTTTTTCAGGGGTGATTGCAGTGACGGTATAAAAGATAGAGAATTATTGGTCATTTTGAGGAATGCTTTTGTATAAAAACTGAAATTAAACGGTCAATTCTCTGTTTCACACTGTGGGATATAAAAACCACAGTGTGGTATATATATTTCACAGTGTGAAATACAAATCTCGCACTGTGAAACAAAGAATATGCAAAGTCAAGATAGAGAATTTGTAGAGTAGTTTGGAAGATAGAGTAGGAACATTTAGTAGTAGCTAAAACACGTTTGTCGATAAATTGCAAGAAATGTCGATTTTGTCAATCTTTTATCGTTTTTAGGTTTGAATAATGTCGATTTTGTATTATTGAAAGATACTTTAATCCTATATTCGGGTTGTATGAATAATTAACTTTGCATTGTATAATTTAAATCTAAATAAAGATGAAACACAATTCTATTAGGCAAATGTGGCAAGCCTTGAGAGTATTTATGTTACTCTTTGCTTGTTGTGTGAGTTCCATTGCATGGGGACAAGGAACAAACAGTGTGAAAGGTCACATTACAGACGGAAATGGAGAACCCTTGATCGGGGTAAGTATTCTGGTAAAGAATACAAACAATGGTACTGTAAGTGATTTAGATGGTAATTTTACTTTGTCAGTTAATCCAGGAGACATTTTGCGTGTGACGTATGTGGGGTATGCTTCACAGGAAATTCCTGCAGTTTCGGGCAAAATAATGCGAATCGTTCTTAAGGAAGATACCGAATTGTTGGATGAGGTTGTGGTAGTGGGTTATGGAACCCAGAAGAAAGTGAATTTGACCGGTGCCGTTTCTGCAGTTACCAGTGAGGATCTGATGAACAAGCCGGTGATGAGTACTGCTCAGGCTATTGCAGGTTTGGCACCAGGTCTGAGTGTTGTACAGAATTCTGGACGTCCTGGTACGGGGGCAAATGTAAAGATTCGTGGAACAGGTACTTCTCCAGTGCTGGTACAGATCCGTTGGTACTTATAGACGGTTTGTCTGGTAATCTGGATGATGTAGATCCCAATGATATTCAAAGTATTTCTTTCTTGAAGGATGCTGCTTCTGCTTCAATTTATGGTAACAGAGCTGCGAATGGAGTCATTCTGATAGAAACAAAGAAAGGTGCACAGGGAAAAACTGTTGTAACCTATAACAATTCATTTGGCTGGCAGCGGGCAACTGAACTTCCCGATTTTCTTCCGTCCTGGGAATATGCTACGTATTATAATATGGCCATGCAGAACATGGGTAAGCAGGATGCTTATTTGCCGGAGCAGATACAGAAATATAAAGATGGCTCTGATCCGGACAACTATCCGAATGTGAATCATCTGAAGTGGCTGTTGGAAAGCGGTTCAGGTTTCCAGCACCAGCATAATGTAAGCATCCAGGGAGGAAATGCGACGACAAGTTACAATCTGTCTATCGGCTATAGAAATCAGGAAGGACTTACAGCTAAGACGTCTAATGAACGCATGACTGCTTTGTTCTCTTTGAGAAGCCAGTTAAGCAAGTCTCTTACATTGAGTTTGAATATCAATGCTTACAATAACAAATACAATGCGCCGAACGGTGAGCCGACAAGCATTGACGGTATAATAGGTTATGCAGTCCGTGAGGCTCCTATCTATGCAGGACAGAAATCTGATGGAAGCTTTGGGTATCAGGATAATTATAGTCCGGAAGCCTGGCTGGCAAGTGAATCGTTTGTGGAGAATGTCAGCCGTAATATAAATGCTTCCGGACAATTGAGATGGGATACTCCGATTAAAGGATTGTCACTGACCGGAAAAGCTGGCGTAACATACTGGACTAAATATGATAAGACTTATCGTGCAGAGACTTATTTTGATGAAAATAAGACGGTCGGTCCTTCTACATTGAATATCTGGACATCAAATAATACCAATACCATTCTGGAAGCTTTAGTAAATTATGAAAAGACGTTCGGCAGTCATGACTTGAAGGTTCTAGCCGGTACCTCTGTAGAACAGACCTCCAATAAAGGTCTGGAGGGTTATCGCAATACCTTCCCTAATAATGCCCTGTATCAGCTTGGAGCCGGTGATGCATCAACTGCCACAAACAGCAGTTCTTTGGAAGAGTATGCCTTGGTTTCTTTCTTCGGTCGTGTGAACTATGCGTTTAAGGATAAATATTTGCTGGAGGCTAACCTGCGTTATGACGGCTCTTCCCGTTTTGCGAAAGATAACCGTTGGGGCATTTTCCCTTCAGTTTCTGCAGGATGGAGAATTTCTGAAGAAAATTTCTGGAAAAATACGCGTGCAGGTGAGGTTGTCAATAACTTGAAACTGCGTGCATCGTATGGTGTACTGGGTAACCAGAATATCGGAGTATATCCTTATCAGCAGACATACGATCTGGATCATAATTATCCGTTGGGTAATCCAGCCACTTTGGTCCCCGGTACTTATGTTTCTACTTACCGCAACCAGGATCTTACCTGGGAAAAGACAGCTATCACCAATGTGGGTTTGGACTTCGGGTTGTTCAATAATACGTTAAATGGTAGTATTGAATATTTCTATAAATACACTTCAGACATTCTTGCACCGGTTGAAAAAGCAGGTATTCTTGGGCAGAATGTGAGTGAATCGAATGTAGGTGCAGTATCCAATAAAGGTATTGAAGTAAACTTAAGTTATAACGGACGTATTGGCAGAGATTTCCAGTTTAGTATTGCGCCGAATTTTACATGGGTAAAGAATGCGGTGGAAGAACTGGCAAATGGGGCAACAGAAGAAATCAACAACAACCGTATTGTGGGACAGCCGATAGGTATTATTTATGGCTATCAGACAGAAGGATTGTTCGTTGATCAGGCAGAAATTGATGCGGCTCCTGAACAGTTAGTAGGAAAGAGTGACTTGAAACCGGGCTATATACGTTATAAGGATATTAGTGGTCCGGACGGTGTACCTGATGGAAAGGTGGATGCTGAATATGACCGTACAGTATTGGGTAGTACTACTCCCAAGTTCTATTATGGCTTGAACCTCTCGGCTTCTTACAAAGGCTTTGATTTCTCCGCACTGTTCCAGGGATTAGGCGGCTATCAGCGTCAGATAGGTTCTTATATGGCTTATGCGTTTTATAATGGTGGCCAGATTCAAAGATGGCAGGCTGAAAACTGCTGGACAAAAGAGAATCCAGATAAATGGGCAGAATATCCTCGCATAGAAACGATGAATATGAACCATCCGAACCTGCAGACCTCCGATTACTGGGTACGCAATGCAAGCTTCTTGCGTTTGAAAAACTTGCAGCTTGGCTATACCTTGCCACAGGCATGGACCAAGAAGATTGGTATTGAGAAGTTGCGCGTATATGTAAGTGGTCAGAATCTTTTCAGCTTTAACAGTTTTTATCAGGGATGGGATCCTGAGAATGAAATTGGAACAGGTGATTCTCCTTCTTACTATCCTATTACAGCCATTTATTCGTTTGGGTTTAACTTCAAGTTCTAATTACTATAAATCTATAAAGATATGAAACCGTTATTACAAATATTACATATAGCCAAGTTGTCAGTTTATTCTTTGGCTTTGTCTGGTGTGCTTGTCAGCTGTTCGGATTTGCTGGAGAAAAATCCTCCTTCTGCTATCTCGGACAATACTTTCTGGACAGGTGAGAATGATGCTTATCTGGCATTGGTAGGTTGTTACCGCTTTCAGACAGGTTGGTCCCATGATGATTTTGCAACTCCTCAAGGATTGTTGTACCTTGATTTTGCTGGAGGCAACGGTACGGAAAAAGAGAATTTTACTACTCTGATGGCCAGTTCCAATACAGTTGCGACGAATGGCAATATTGAGTGGTATTGGAAGAATGCCTATACACAGATTGCAAAATACAATAATTTTCTGGCTAATGTCGGGAAATGTCCAATGGATGAAGATACTAGAGAAAAATGGAGTGCAGAAGTAAAAACTTTACGTGCTTATTTCTTGTTTAATCTGGCATTTTATTTTAAAGATGTTCCTATGCCACTTGCACCGTTAACTGTGGAGGAGGCTAATACGATTAAGCAGACAGCACAGGCAGATGTGTATGCCCAGGTGGAAACTGATTTGAAGGAAGCTGCCAGAATTCTTCCGGACAGTTATGATGCAGAAGAATATGGTCGTCTGACAAATGGTGCGGCTAAAGTATTGTTGTCTCGTTTGTATTTGGCTCAGGACCGATGGGGAGATGCCGCTGACATTCTGGATGAAGTAATTATTTCAGGCAGCTATCAGCTTGATCGCAGAAACGGAGATGAGAGTTATGAAAAGTTGTTCCAGATAGGAGGAGAATATAGTCCTGAGACTATTTTCTGTATCATGGGTATTGCGGATAAATTTACAAATTCCCGCTATCAATATCTGTATCCGGAATGTGCTTATGGTGGCTGGCATCAGTTTGCTCCTTATAATGAACTGGTAAAAGAGTATTTCTGTACGGATGGAAAAGATATTGATAACTCAGGTGTGTATGATGATAATGATCCTTATGCAAACCGTGAAATAAGATTGTATGCTTCTATTTTCCTTCCTCCGTTGGGCTCTTATCCTGGAACAAAATATAATGATATAACTTATAATTGTTTCCAAGGACCTAATACGGCAGATAGTTACAATCGTTTTCCGTTGTTTAATGGTTATTGCCCAAAGAAAGGTTGTGATCCTTCCATAACGAATAATTTAGGTTCAACGCCTACTTATACTCCTCTTATGCGCTATGCTGAGGTGCTATTGAGTTACTTGGAAGCGTTGAATGAATCTAATCCAGGTGCCGTTGATCAAACAGTGCTTGATTTGACAATCAATGATATACGTAATCGCGTGAAATTGCCAGGATATCAAAAAGGTGATTTGCCGACTCAGGAGGATGTGCGTAAGGCAGTTCGTAAGGAAAGACGGTAGAGTTGGCTTTTGAGGGATTTAGGTATTTTGATGTACTTCGTTGGGGAATTGCAGAACAGGAGTTGAACCATACGTTTACAGGAGTCAAACTTTCGGATGACCCTAGTGCTCCTAATTACCGTGGAAGTGGTTCTGCAGCCTCTCCGGTAGACCAAAATATGTATTATCAGTTTGAGAAACGTACATGGGCTGCCCATAACCGATATTTCCCTATTCCGCAAAGTGAAAGAAATGTCAATAAGAACCTGGAACAGAATGAAGGATATAACTAATTAATTTTTAGTTTCAATATAGCCGGCGGTATTCTTGGGGAGTAACGCCGGTTGTTTTTTTAAATAAACGATTGAAGTAAGAATAATCATCAAAAGCCAGTTGAAAGGCAATTTCTTTGACTGCCAGTTCCTCTGTGATTAGTAGGAGCTGAGCTTTTTCTATTTTCTTTTGGTTGATATATTGTAAAGGTGTGGTTCCTAATTCTTTTTTGAAAAGGCGGATAAAATGGTCTTTGGAAAGACAAGAGATTTCTGCGAGTTTTTCCAATTCAATGGCCTCATTGAGATGTTTACGGATATATAAAACAGTTTTAGCTATCCGGTTATCTTCCATTTCAATTTTGGATTGTCCTTGTTTAAAAAAACGAGATAGCAGTTGGAATACGATTCCTCTCGATTCTACCTTATCGCAAAATGCCCGTTGTCTGTTTTTTATAAGATTCTGCATGAGTGTTGGATTGTTGTCGTATGTGGTAGGGTCGGACTTTTGCAGAGTCATGTGCGGGTTAATTTCACATAAGCGTTTGAATAGAGCCAAATCTAAATCTGTTGCTTCTATCTCGACGGGAAATTTCCAATGGTCTAACCAGTCGTTATCTGAGTAATGATCTTCGTAAATATGCAAGTAGTAATGTACGAAATTAGACTTACAAATATTGGTATGAATAGTAAACGCAGGGATGAAATACATGTGTTTGGGTGATAACGTATATATTCCATCAGGAAGTTCTATTTGAGCACTTCCTTCCGTAACGTAATATAGACGTGTAAATGGACTGTTTACATTTTTCCAGTTCCAATCTGCATTGTGAACAGCTAATCCTACGTTCAGGACTAATGGGTGCATTTGTTCTACTTGTAGATTCATAGGTATAGATTATTAATTTGCCATAAAAGTAATAATTATTTTTCGTGTAGATGATTTTTGATAAATCTTTTATCCGATAAAAATCGATATTGTACCAGTAAAATTATTTAAAATACTCCTTTTGTCGATATTAGCCTATAAACTCTCATTTTAATCCTATTCTTTTGGGGCTATTCTCCGTACATTTGTTTATATAAATTGTCAGATAATAATACTTATGAAAACAAGACTCTTATTAGCTTCTTTATTTTTATCCATGGCCGGATTGTCGGCACAGACTTATCAGGTACCGGTATCGGAACAGGATGAACCGATGATGAAAGGAAAGTTCGAACCCACATGGAGTTCATTGGAAAACTATCAGGTGCCGGAATGGTTCCGTAACGTGAAATTTGGTATATGGGCCCATTGGGGGCCGCAGTGTGTGGAAGGTTCAGGCGACTGGATGGCTCGTTCCATGTATATGAGGGTACTCGTGAATATGAATATCATGTAAAACACTACGGACACCCGTCGGAAGTGGGTTTCAAGGATATTATTCCCTTGTGGAAGGCGGAAAACTGGGATCCGGACAAGCTGGTAGCCTTTTATAAGAAAATAGGTGCCCAGTACTTTTTTGCTTTGGGAAATCATCATGATAACATGGACTTGTGGGACAGTAAGTATCAGCTGGAATTCAGTGAATATGGGGCCGAAGAAAGATATTCTGGCCGGATGGGAGAAAGCGGCAAGAAAATACGGATTGTATTTTGGAGTCAGCTTGCATGCCGACCATGCGTGGAGCTGGTATGAGCCTTCTCAGCGTCATGACACGAAAGGTCCGAAGAAAGGAATTCCATACGATGGAAAACTGACCAAGGCAGACGGAAAAGGAAAATGGTGGGAAGGATATGATCCGCAGGATTTGTATGCACAGAACCATCCATTGAGTGAGAACAGCTGGGACAACGGAATGATTCACCGTCAGTGGGCATGGGGCAATGGAGTTTGTGTGCCGAGCCAGGAATATTGTACAAACTTCTATAATCGTACACTCGATGTGATCAATCGCTATAACCCCGATTTGCTGTATTTTGATGTGACAGTAGCACCTTTCTATCCGGTGAGTGACGCGGGATTGAAGATTGCAGCTCATTTCTACAACCACAATATGGCTACTCACAAAGGGAAACTGGAAGCGGTGATGTTTGGTAAGATTCTCGATGAAAATCAGCGAAAAGCACTGGTGTGGGACGTAGAGCGCGGTGCTCCCAATAAAATTATCGATCAGCCGTGGCAGTCATGCTCCTGCATTGGCGGATGGCATTACAATACGTCTATTTACGAGAAAAACGAATATAAATCAGCGGCATACGTAGCTAAACTGTTGGTAGACATTGTGAGTAAGAATGGAAATCTGTTGCTGAGCGTACCTCTGCGTGCAGATGGAACTTTCGATGAAAAAGAAGAGAAAATCCTGAATGAATTTGGGGCATGGATGAACATTAACAAGGAAGCTATTTATGATACTCGTCCGTGGGTTGTGTTCGGGGAAGGTCCGATTGCGGAGGAAGATATTCCGCTCAATGCTCAGGGGTTCAATGAAGGTTCTTACAGTCAGGCAGGAGCAAAGGAAATCCGTTTCACACAGACTCCGAAGTATTTGTATGCTACTGTGCTGGCATGGCCGGCAGACGGAAAGGTAAACATCAAGTCACTGGCTGCAGACAGTAAACTTTATGAGGGAAAGATTCGTAAGGTGGAATTATTGGGATACGGTAAAGTCGATTTTGTCCGTACCGCCGAAGGCTTGTCGGTTACGCTTCCTGCACAGCCGTTGAATCAGATTGCTCCCGTATTGCGAATCGCGAAATAATAAAATGTGGTAAGATGGAAGGATATAGAGTAAAAGAGTACGGTATGCCCGTCAAGCGGTATTGTCAGGCATTGGATTTGAAAAATAATCCGGAACTGATAGCGGAATACCGGAAGATACATAGTCGTGAAAAAGCCTGGCCGGAAATTCGGGCGGGAATCCGTTCAGTGGGGATATTGGAAATGGAAATCTATATCGTAGGCTGCAAGCTGTTCATGATTGTGGAAGCACCGCTTGATTTTGACTGGGATAGCGCGATGAAACGCCTGGCACAGTTGCCCAGACAGACAGAATGGGAAGACTATGTAGCGCGTTTTCAGGAATGTGTGCAGGGAAGCAGCTCTGCCGAGAAATGGCAGTTGATGGAGCGTCTGTTTTATTTGTATGAATCTTAAAAAGTTATCACTATGGAATACCATGAAATAGGAAAGACGGGGATGAAGGTATCCTCTTTGAGTTTCGGAGCTTCTTCTTTGGGGGGAGTCTTCCATGACATTAGAGAAAAAGAAGGATTGGAAGCGGTGTTTACCGCCATTGATTTGGGGATGAATTTTATTGATGTGTCTCCTTATTACGGACATTATAAGGCTGAAACGGTATTAGGAAAGGCCCTGAAGGAGATTCCTCGCGACAAGTATTATCTCTCTACGAAGGTAGGACGTTATGGAAAAGACGGGGTAAATACCTGGGATTATTCCGGGAAGCGGGCTACGGAGAGCGTGTACGAAAGTATGGAACGCCTGCATGTGGACTATATCGACCTGATTAATGTGCATGACATTGAGTTTGCCGACTTGAATCAGGTGGTTAATGAGACTTTGCCGGCTTTGGTGGAGTTAAGAGAGAAAGGGGTAGTAGGCCATGTGGGTATCACCGACCTGCAACTGGAGAACCTGAAGTGGGTGATTGACCATTCACCGGCAGGGACGGTAGAGTCGGTACTGAACTTCTGTCATTATTGCTTGTGCGATGACAAGCTGGTCGATTTTCTGGACTATTTTGAGTCGAAAGGTATTGGGGTAATCAGTGCCTCTCCATTGTCTATGGGATTGCTGACCGAAAGAGGTGTACCGTCATGGCATCCGGCTCCTCAGCTGTTGGTAGAGGCTTGCCGAAAGGCTATGGAGCATTGTAAGAGTAAGAATTATCCGATAGAAAAACTGGCCATGCAGTATGCTGTGAGCAATCCGCGCATTGCTACGACATTGTTCAGTACGGCCAATCCGCAGAATGTGAAGAAGAATGTGGCTTACATAGAGGAGCCGATGGATGAAATTTTGGTGCGTGAAGTGCGTGAAATTATCGGCGACCAGTTCCGTGTAAGTTGGGCTAATTCTTAAAGGAGGAATTTGTATATGGGGTTTATAATAATCGATGCACATTCTCATTTGTGGTTGAAGCAGGATACGGTGGTTGAGGGACTGCCTATCCGCACCTTGGAGAATGGAAGGTCATTGTTCATGGGGGAAGTGAGACAGATGCTTCCCCCGTTCATGACCGATGGAGTAAACAGTGCAGAAGTGTTCTTATCTAACATGGACTATGCACAGGTGTCTGCGGCCGTGGTGACACAAGAGTTTATTGACGGTTTTCAGAATGACTATTTGGCTGAGGTTGCGGCCCGTTATCCCGACCGTTTCTTTGTATGCGGAATGTGTGAGTTCCGTAAGCCGGGCTATCTGGATCAGGCGCGTCAGCTTATTGCACGGGGATTCCAGGGGATTAAGATTCCTGCACAGCGCTTGCTGCTTCAGGAAGGGCGTGTAAGACTGAACGGTGAGGAAATGATGCAGATGTTCCATCTGATGGAGCAGAACGGGGTGCTGCTTTCTATTGATATGGCCGATGGGGATACACAGGTGGGCGAACTGGAGGAGGTAATTCAGGAGTGTCCTAAGTTGAAGGTGGCCATCGGGCATTTTGGTATGGTAACTCGTCCTCAGTGGAAGGAACAGATTAAGTTGGCGCGTCATCCTCATGTACGTATTGAATCGGGAGGAATTACCTGGTTGTTCAATGACGAGTTTTATCCGTTTAAGGGGGCGGTAAGAGCATCCGTGAGGCTGCCGAGCTGGTCGGCTTTGAGAAACTGATGTGGGGGTCGGATTATCCGCGTACCATTACGGCCATTACCTACCGCATGTCGTACGACTTTGTGAGTAAGTCCGCAGAGTTGACGGAAAGAGAGAAAGCCCTCTTCTTAGGAGAAAATGCCCGCAGTTTCTATGGCTTCCATAATCTGTCGGAACTTCCTTACATCAAGAATATGTCGGAATAAAAAAACGGGGAAATGATGAAAAATAATAATAGCTATAAACTGCCGCTTGCACTGGTTTTCAGCCTTTTCTTTTTGTGGGCTATCAGTAGTAACCTGCTGCCTACCATGATTCGGCAGCTGATGAAGACTTGCGAACTGAATACCTTTGAAGCGTCCTTTACGGAAACAGCTTACTGGCTGGCGTATTTTATTTTCCCGATTCCGATAGCCATGTTCATGAAGCGGTATAGCTACAAAGCTGGTATTATTTTCGGCTTGGTGTTGGCGGCAGCAGGTGGTCTGTTGTTCTTTCCGGCTGCCATGTTGAAGGAATATTGGGCTTATCTGTGCATCTTCTTTGTTATTGCTACCGGGATGTGTTTTTTAGAGACCGCAGCCAATCCGTACGTAACGGCTTTAGGTGATGCGGCTACAGCTCCTCAACGACTGAATCTGGCGCAGTCATTTAACGGGCTCGGAGCTTTCATTGCAGCCATGTTTTGAGTAAACTGATATTGAGTGGCACGCACTATACGCGTGAAACGCTTCCGGCAGATTATCCGGGCGGATGGGAAGCTATATCCAGTTTGAGACGGATGCTATGAAAACTCCTTATCTGGCATTGGCGGTATTGCTGCTGGTTATTGCGGGAATCTTTATTTTCTCTAGGTTGCCTAAGATTGGAGATGAAGGGCAGCGGGGCACTTCTAAGGAAAAACTGATTGATTTCAGTGTATGGAAGCGGTCGCATCTGCGGTGGGGCGTCATTGCACAGTTTTTTTATAATGGCGGACAGACGGCTATCAACAGCCTGTTTTTAGTCTATTGCTGTTCGTATGCCGGAATTTCGGAGTCGGAAGCTACCACCTATTTCGGTTTGTATATGCTGGCTTTCCTGCTGGGACGATGGATTGGTACCGGACTGATGATTCGTTTCCGTCCGCAAGATATGTTGCTGGTCTATGCATTGGTGAATATTCTGCTTTGTGCCGTAGTTGCCGTGTGTGGAGGCTGGATTGGTCTGTATGCCATGCTGGGCATTTCGTTCTTCATGTCCATCATGTATCCTACCAGTTTTCATTGGCACTGAAAGATTTGGGCAGTCAGACGAAAAGTGGCTCTGCTTTTCTGGTGATGTCGATAGTGGGTAATGCTTGCCTGCCCCAGTTTACGGCTTATCTGATGCACGTTAATGAACAGATGTATCATCTGGCGTATGTAGTTCCGATGGTTTGTTTCTTATTTTGCGCCTATTACGGGTGGAGAGGATACAAGGTATTGGATTGAAAATAGTCTATCTGAAAATAAAAATAACAAGAAAATGAAAGCGGTTCAAATTGCAGCTCCCCAGAAAATGGCGGTCGTAGAGATTGAGAAGCCTGAACTGAAGGCTGGGGAAATATTGGTAAAGATTGAATATGTAGGTTTCTGTGGTTCTGACCTGAATACTTATCTGGGGCGGAACCCGATGGTGAAAATGCCGGTCATTCCGGGACATGAAGTTGGTGCGGTAATAGATGTCGTAGGACCGGGCGTACCGGAGAGTTTTAAGAAGGGCATGAATGTGACACTGAATCCCTATACGAATTGTGGAAAATGTGCCTCGTGCCGGAACGGGCGGGTAAATGCCTGCGAACACAATGAGACGTTGGGCGTACAGCGTAACGGCGTGATGTGTGAATATGCGGTGCTTCCCTGGTCGAAAGTGATTCCGGCAGAGGGCATCTCTTCACGTGACTGTGCGTTGATTGAACCGATGAGCGTGGGCTTTCATGCGGTGTCACGCGGTCAGGTGATTGACAATGAGATAGTAATGGTGATAGGCTGTGGTATGGTTGGTATGGGAGCCATTGTACGTGCCGCCTTGCGTGGAGCTACCGTGATTGCCGTCGATTTGGATGACGAGAAATTGGCTCTGGCTCGTGAGGTAGGAGCTACGTATGTCATCAATTCACGCACGGAGAATGTGCATGAACGTGTGCAGGAATATTCAGGCGGCTTGGGAGCCGATGTGGTAATCGAGGCGGTAGGCAGTCCGGCCACTTACGTGATGGCGGTCGATGAGGTCAGCTTTACGGGACGCGTGGTATGTATCGGTTATGCCAAGAGCGGGTAGAATTTCAGACGAAATACTTTGTACAGAAAGAGTTGGACATCCGTGGCTCCCGAAACGCATTGCCAGCTGATTTCCGTGCTGTAATACATTATATGAAAACAGGAAATTGTCCGGTAGAAAAATTGATTTCAAGCATTGTGTCACCCGAAAATGCATCGGAAGCCATGGAAGGCTGGGCGGTGAATCCGGGTAAGGTATTCCGTATTTTGGTAAAATTCTAAAAAGCCTCAGAAAAGGAAGATTTGAGGTTCATGTGTTTAATAATAGCGTACTTGCGTTTCTCGAAGAAGTGCAAGTACGTTTTTTTATGTCAGATTGTTCCGTTTGTGTGCTGAAAAGTTGTACTTTTGGCATATCTTACAAGTTTATTTTAATCAACCATAAATTAATGCGTAGATGAACACAAAAAGCATCTTTTTAGCTCTGTGTTGTCTGACCGCCTTCTCATCCTATGCACAGCATGTACCAACCTTGGAGGAAGTGGTGAACGGAGGTCTGATTGTCACGAAGGGCGAAAGCCGGGTAAACTGGCTTTCAGAGGGGAACAGTTATTCAAAGAAGGAGAAAAATCCGGCTGGGGGATACGACATCGTTTCGTATACGCCCGGTAAGAACAAGCGTGAGGTACTTATTCCTGCTTCCATGTTCGTAAAGCCGGGTACTTCCGACACGTTGTCTGTCCGTAGTTTTAGTTTTGACACCTCCCATAAGCAGGTTTTGGTATATACCAATACACGGCGTGTCTGGAGGTATGATACGCGCGGAGACTATTGGGTATTGAACATGGAAACGGGCAAGTTGAGGCAATTAGGAGCACAGTTGCCAGAGAGCAGTCTGATGTTTGCCAAATTCTCGCCCGATGGTACACGTGTGGCTTATGTCAGCGGAAACAATATCTATGTGGAGTATGTTTCCGACGGAAAGGTTGTACAGTTGACCCGCGACGGAAGTAATACGATTGTGAACGGTACATTCGACTGGGTGTACGAGGAAGAATTCTCTTGCCGTGACGGCTTCCGCTGGAGTCCCGATGGCAAGTACATAGCCTATTGGCAAAGCGATACAGAAGGTACTGGGTGGTTTGACATTATCAACAATGTCGATTCGCTTTATCCGAAAATCCTTCGTTTCCCTTATCCGAAGGCCGGAACTACGAACTCGGCGGTTAAGGTGGGATACGTAGCAGCTTCCGGTGGAGAGACTACATGGATTGATCTGCCGGTGACCCTCGTCAGAATTATATCATGCGAATGGATTTTATACCGGAAAGCAATGATTTGTTTATTCAGCAGATGAACCGTCCGCAGAACACGAACAAGGTGTGGATTGCTACCATTGGAGGCGGTGCTCCGAAGAATATCCTGACAGAGACAGATGCCGCATGGGTGGAAACAAATGATCAGGTGACCTGGCTGAAGAATAATACTTACTTTACCTGGCAGAGTGAACGAAGCGGCTGGCGTCATCTTTACCGTGTAAGTCGTGACGGAAAAGATGTTCAGCCATTACCAAAGGGGAGTTCGACTTTATCGAACAGGTGGGCATGGACGTGAAGAAAGGTCTCGTCTATTTCATTGCTTCACCCGATAATTATACCCAGCGGTATCTTTATTCTGCCGAGTTGTTAGGAAAGGGTGAAGTGAAACGCCTCAGTCCGATGGATGAGCAGGGACAGCATCGGTACGATTTGTCTCCCGACTGGAAATATGCGGTACATACGTTCAGCAACTCTGTGACTCCTCCTCGGATAGAGATGGTGGCCTTGCCTTCTCATAAAACGGTGTCGGTCATTGAAAATAACGAGGAAGCTGCATCGCAGTATCAGCAACTTCAGTTGAGTCCGAAGGAGTTTGTCAAAACCCGTTCCGGAGACCTGCAACTGGATGCATGGATGATCAACCCGTTAATTTTGATCCGTCGAAGAAATATCCGGTCATCATTGATGTGTACGGTGAACCTGCCGGCTCTACGGTGCAGGATGTATGGCAGGGAGGTGACCTGTGGCATCAGTACCTGGCTAATCAGGGATATATTGTAGTCAGCATTGAGAACCGTGGGGCTGCGGCTCCTCGCGGACGGGAATGGAGAAAGTGTATCTATGGAGAGGTAGGAACTTTTGCTTCGCAAGACCAGGCGCAAGGAATTCTGGACTTGGCCCGTCAGTATTCATTCATTGATACTTCCCGTATCGGTATTACAGGCTGGAGCGGAGGAGGCAGCCAGACATTGAATTGTATGTTCCGCTATCCGGATGTATTCTGTACGGGTATTGCCATTGCCTTCGTATCCGACCAGCGGTTGTATGACACGATTTATCAGGAACGTTACATGAATACACCGCAGGCAAATCCGGAAGGTTATCGTAAGGGTTCTCCTATTACATACGTAGAGGGGCTGAAAGGTAACCTGCTGCTTATTCATGGTACGGGTGACGACAATGTGCATTACCAGAGTTGTGAGATGTTGGTGAATGAACTGGTGAAGCATGGTAAGGTCTTTTATCAGTTATCCTATCCCATGCGTTCACATTCCATCAGTGAGCGGGAAGGCACCACGTATCACCTTCGCAAGTCTATGACAGATTATTTCTTGAAGAATCTTCCGGCAGGAGGACGATAAAATTAAAAAAGACAGGCTAATCTCGATTTTGAGGTTGGCCTGTTTTTAGTACATTATTTATTAAGAATCTCTATACATCGTGCTAGCATAGAAGCATTGTTGACCACAATGATATGAAGTCTTTTTCGGGCTCGAGTAATAATTTGGTATAACATTTGCCTTTGTGAATAATATTGGTTACTGGCCGTTAGCTTTCCGTTTTTTGTATATTTGAAATGTTCATCAATTACAATGGCCACATTGTTAAATTCCTGCCCTATCACAGAATGTGCACACATTTTGTTACTGGGAAAGTATTTTTCATAATCGAAAATAGAACGTGTTCCAGGTGTATAACTAGGAATTTCCCATCCTTCATTTAGCAGAGTTTGTAGCAATATTTTTGCAGAAAAGTAGTCTTTACAATATGTAAGCTCAATGTGTGGATATGTAATGCCTGGAATATTTGTTTGAGAATCGAAAAGTTGTTTTATAAAAAACGCAATTTCTTTGTTTGTCCGTATTTTGTTTGTCAATATGTATGGAGTGCATGATAGTTCTTCTTCAATCCTTTTTTTTAAATTATATTCTTTTTCGTTGTCGCTCAAATATTGCTTTTCATCGTAGGAAAATATGCATTTTATATTTAATGTACCTATTTCTTCCGTATATTTATTAAACTGCTCTGGTCGCATACGTTGAGCTTCATCGATGATAACTAAATCATAATCAGAAAAACTGGGAGCATATCTAGGCATATGTATATGCCATTTGTATTTATTTTTTAATAGTTCATGACCTGCATTAAGTTGGGCACAGTGCAATATAAGTACTTCATGACCAACTTGAATTACTTTTTTGGCGATATGATAAGTTAAGAGTGTCTTGCCTGTACCTGCTCCTCCTGTAAGTGCGATGAAGTTTGTGGTTTTATCGGCTAATTGCTTTTGTATGGCTTTGCATATTTCTTCTTGTTGTATAGTGAGAAAATATTCTTCGTTTATGAATCTGTCAGTAGAATTGAATGGAGAAATCAGATAATTAGAAGGTTCGAATACCTCATCAATGTGATTCAGGTACATAATTTTCTGTGATGATAAATCATCGCATAGCTCATGAAAGTCGATTTCTCTGGTAATAGGCCCACTTTTGTCTATCATGAGTTTGTATAATTTGTTCTCATTTAATACATAAGTATAAATATGAGTTTCTTTTTCTAGGAAACTGAGATAATATTTATTTTTTACTTGTTGCTTTAGTATCTTTTCTGGTGAACTTTTTGTTTTATTTCAATGTTGACTAGGTAGTTGGTGCCAAAACGGAGTAAGTCGAATTCTTTTCCTATCTGAGGAATTGAGTAGCCTAGATAGTAATTGCTGGTGACCGTAATGTCGGCTGTATGTTTAAATATATTGTTTATCAGTCCTTCTATGCCATCAAGTTCATAATCTTTAATGCCATTTAATCCTCCTACAATGATTCCGTAGCTATTCATTAATTTCTGGAACAATGAAGATTCTAGATTTCTATAAGCTTCAATGACGGATTGGAGATTAATATGCTTCATGGATGTCGGTTTTTGTTAGAGTTAAGATTTATAAATTCTTTTAAGTTTTGTGGCGTTGCTTGTATTTGTCTGTTAGGTGGCAAATATATGAATCCTTTCAAGTTTAGAGAAATAAATTTCGTGTTTTTATAATCGAAGTGATTTAAACTTTTCTTTTCCTTGCACATTTTCTCAATAGCATAACGGAAAAAGCGATGTAGTTCCATGATTCCCAGTTTCTGAGCGTTGTATCAAATCGATTCAAAATAGTTCTGAAACTGT